>ENA-OUQP01000131-OUQP01000131.1-human-gut-metagenome-genome-assembly--contig:-NODE-131-length-78448-cov-55.467427_pt1 | contig 78448 bp, 60 predicted proteins | sample MGYA00237951_ERZ548836 | MGnify/ENA primary metagenome ERZ548836 (study PRJEB26490, sample SAMN05194702) | human gut metagenome | biome: terrestrial biome; feature: human-associated habitat; material...
TATAAGGGTGTTTACTGCAGACAGAGCAGTCTTGTATGAGACAATTGAGAAGGATTTAGACTTAAGTACAGTGCATCGATCGTTGGCAAGTTGATGAAGTTGTTGAAGAAGATCAAGCTTGATTCTTCTTATGGTGCAATGGTTCAGCGAGCAGTCAACTATGTACTTGATGACGAGATGGCCTTCAAGGTGTTCTTGCAGGATGGCCGTGTCGAGATGCATAACAATGCGGTCGAACGAATGTTCCGCCACTTGGCTATGGGTAGGCGAAACTGGATTCATACCGGTAGCCATTTAGGTGCGGAAAACATAGCTTTTACGTTCTCACTTTTTGAGAGCTGCAAGTTGAATGACATTAATTTTGGCGATTATATAGAAGATATACTCACCCGACTGATGGAGGGGGAGCAAGACTTCATGTCCCTAATCCCATGTAATTATAACTCGAACAAAAAGGTGAATGTCAAGGCTGCCTAATTGGCAGCTCTGGCAATACCAATAAATAATATGCTTTTTTTGAAAAATGTTGGATGTGCTAACTGCTGAAAATCAGTAGTTACGTTCTAACGGTGATTTACCGGAATTGAACGGATACTTACATTTCTTTTGAATGAAGAAAATCAAACTTTATGATTATCAGCAGAGAATGCTGGAGGAAATCATCAACGTGCTGACCACGAAGGAGATAACCCGTTACCGCAAGAAGAAGGGTTATGAAGAAGGTAACTCGGTCGTCGTGCAGATGCCTACGGGTACGGGAAAAACCTACGTGATGGCTTCGGTGGTGAAATGGTTTCTGGATAACTACGAGAAGGGTGAGGTGTGGATTGTTGCACACCGCCGTGAACTGGTAGAACAGATGCAGCAGACACTGGACAGATTCTGCCTGGACTATGGGGAGAAAGAAATGGTGCTGAAAGCCAAAGTAAGAATCCGTGTGCTCTCTATACAATGGCTCGGCAGGCATATCGGGGATTTGAAAAAGGCGGATTGCATACCGGGGATGATCGTGGTGGACGAAGCTCATCATGCCCTGGCACGCTCTTACAAAGACCTGTTTGACCGAAACAGGGATGCTTTGAAACTGGGAATGACAGCAACGCCTTGCCGCATGAAGAGGGAGTCGTTCGGTATGCTGTTTGAGCGTCTGATAAGCTCTCCATCTACCAAGGATTTTATCAAACGTGGGTATCTGGCACCCTATGACTATGTGGTCATCGGACAGTTCTCGCAAGACCAGCTGACCATCAACTCTTTGAAAGGACGTGGCAGTGATGGTGACTATTCCATCAAGGAGATGGATGAGAAACTGAATGTGCCTCAATCCATCAAGCGACTGCATGAGAGCGTGGTGAAGCATGCCGACGGAAAGAAGGGTATCGTATATGCCATTGACATCGACCATGCCCAGATGATAGCCGCATATTACAAGGCGATGGGTATCAGGGCGGTGGCTCTGGACAGCAAGACTCCTGCCAAGACCCGTCAGCGAATGGTGGAGGCATTCAGAATGGGTGACCTGGACTGCATGGTGAACGTGAACCTCTTTGATGAGGGGTTCGACTGTCCGGATGTGGAGTATATCCAGATGGCTCGTCCTACTCTCTCGCTTGCCAAGTATCTGCAGATGGTGGGGCGCGGGTTGCGCATCAACCACAAGCAGAAGGATAAGGTATGCATGATCATAGACAATGTGGGTAACTACCGTAAGTTTGGTCTGCCTGACAGGGAGCGGAACTGGGCATCGATGTATGCCGGACTGAGAGCCGGAAAGGGAACCATTCCGCCTTCTGCCAAAAAGGCAAAGGGTGTGGTCGTACCCAATAATGACATGGTATTTGTGGCGCAGTATGACAAGAAGAAAACGGAGCTTAGCAGCAAGCAGCGCTATGAATATCTGCAGGATGTGAAACCTTTTGAGAAATCTGGAAGATGGGGACTCCGTGTGGGGGATGACATCATTCTGCAACCGGTATATAGGAAAATCCATGATTTCATAGGTGGTTTTGCCATCTTTGAGATTGCTCCCAACAGGGTGGGGATCCTGATCAGGAACGGCAAGGTATATTATCCTGCCGATTATCAGGAAATCAAAATCCTCTCCGGCAACCGTGCCTTGCTTACTGAGAATGTCATCCATACCGAAGAGGTGAAACTGGATACTAAATGGGGATATTAACATATAGCACCGCATAACTATATAAAGTAGTTATGGCGGTGCTATTTTTGTATGATAGATTTCGCTTTTTCAGAAAATATCCGAATGTGAATTACAAAGGATACTCCTCGAAAGCATAGAGTACAGTGCTTAAATAACGCTCGCCAGTATCTGGCAAGAGGGCTACAATCTTCTTGCCCTTGTTCTCTGGACGCTTCGCAATCTCGGTGGCTGCAAAGGCGGCGGCACCTGATGAGATTCCTACCAGCAGTCCCTCGGTCTGAGCCAGGTCACGACCTGCCTTGATGGCATCATCGTTCTGAATGTCCAATACCTCATCGATGAATTCTGAAGAGTAGGTCTCTGGAACGAAGCCGGCACCGATGCCCTGAATCTTGTGAGGACCGCTCTGTCCGCCGTTCAATACAGGCGATGTGGCAGGCTCTACGGCAATCACCTTCACGTTTGGATTCTGCTCCTTCAGATACTTGGCGATACCCGAAATGGTTCCACCTGTTCCTACACCGGCTACGAAGATATCAATCTCGCCATCGGTATCAGCCCAGATTTCTGGTCCAGTTGTGGCATAGTGCTTGGCAGGATTGGATGGGTTGGTAAACTGTCCCAGAATCACGGAACCAGGAATGGAATCGCGGAGCTCCTCGGCAGCCTTGATGGCACCAGGCATTCCGTCCTTACCGCTGGTCAATCTCACTTCTGCGCCGTAAGCTTTTACCAGGTTTCTGCGCTCCACACTCATGGTTTCAGGCATGGTGAGGATGAGGTGGTAGCCCTTTACGGCTGATACCAGAGCCAAACCTACACCCGTGTTACCGCTGGTTGGTTCAATGATGGTGGCACCTGGTTTCAGAATGCCCTTCTGCTCAGCGTCTTCGATCATCGCAAGGGCGATACGATCCTTTACGCTTCCGCCAGGATTGAAGAATTCTACCTTGGCAATCACAGGAGTCTCCAAACCCTTGGATGCTGAATACTTACCCAATTCTACCAATGGGGTCTTACCGATTAAATCAGTAATCTGCTTATATATCTTTGCCATAACTGTACTCTAATTTAAATTATTGATATTTTTACTTTACGTAGGTAAATGCCTCATCGAGAGCCTCAATCAGGTCGTCGATGTTCTCGATACCGATGCTCAATCGAACGGTAGAAGGATAGATGTGCTGCTCCTCCAACTCCTCTGGGCTCAGCTGAGAGTGGGTGGTTGTTGCTGGGTGGATAACCAGTGACTTCACGTCGGCTACGTTAGCCAGCAAAGAGAAGATGCGCAGGTGGTCGATGAACTCCCATGCCTCTTTCTCGCCGCCCTTGATATCGAAGGTGAAGATAGAACCACCGCCGTTAGGGAAGAGCTTCTTGTAAAGCTCGTGGTCTGGATGAGAAGGAACGGCTGGGTGATTAACCTTAGCCACCTTAGGATTGTTCTCCAGATACTCTACCACCTTCAATGCATTCTGAACGTGACGCTCTACACGGAGGCTCAATGTCTCCAAGCCCTGAAGAAGAATCCAGGCATTGAATGGAGAGATGGTTGCACCGGTGTCACGAAGGATGACCGCACGGATTCGGGTTACGAAGGCTGCTGCTCCGGCTACATCTGCGAATACGGCACCATGATAAGATGGGTCTGGCTTAGCGAGAGTTGGGAACTTGTCGGCATTTGCCTTCCAGTCGAACTTACCGCCATCTACGATGACGCCACCGAGAGATGAACCGTGACCGCCGATGAACTTGGTAGCAGAGTGAACCACGATATCTGCTCCGTGCTCGATAGGACGGATGAGGTATGGAGTGCCGAAGGTGTTATCGATAATCAATGGGATGTTGTGGCGATGAGCAATCTCTGCCAACTTATCGATATCGGTTACATCTGAGTTAGGATTTCCGAAGGTCTCTGCATAGAGAGCCTTGGTATTGTCCTGGATGGCAGCCTCTACCTGCTCGAAGTTGCGAGGATCCACGATGGTGTAGCTGACACCCTGGGTGGATAATGTATGAGTGATGAGGTTATAAGTACCACCGTAGATGTTGTCGGCTGCTACGATGTGGTCGCCATTCTGAAGGATGTTCTGCAGAGCGTAGGTAACGGCGGCAGCGCCAGAAGCGACAGCCAAACCTGCTACACCACCTTCGAGGGCAGCTACACGGTCTTCGAATACACCCTGAGTAGAGTTGGTCAAGCGACCATAGATGTTACCTGCGTCACGGAGTCCGAAGCGATCGGCTGCGTGCTGAGAGTTGCGGAACACGTAACTTGTGGTCTGGTAGATAGGCACCGCACGAGCGTCGGTAGCTGGATCTGGATTTTCCTGACCTACATGCAACTGAAGTGTCTCAAAGCGAAGTTTCTTTTCTGTACTCATAATCTATGTCCTTTCTTTAATTTTATGTTAATATTCAATCTTATTCATTTATATAAATTGCCGCCCAGAAATCAGATTGATGTTCTCTCTCTGAAAGACATTCTTCTGAAAGACATTCTGATGTCCTTCTGAAAGTCATCATACTGTTTGTTCTGATTGACGCTGCAAAGGTACGGCGATTTTCTGGATTCTGAAATAGCATATGAGTAGTATTCCTGCTACCACGTTTGTGGTATTCGGGCATTTTTTAGCAGAAAAATGGGCAAAATTACCCAATTTGGCCGTGTTTTGTTACCCAATTTGGCCGTGATTTGCGAATTTCGTTACCTAATTTGGCTGTGATTTGTTACCCAATTTGGCTGCGATTCGTTACTTAATTTGGCTATGTTTCACTTCCGAGTTTGGCCGGTAAACAGCAAAAAGTGGCGATAGGTGTGCGTAATCTATGTTTTTTTATGAGATTTCGCACACTTATCGCCACTTTTTTCGATTTTTTTGATAAATCCTAGGCTTGCGGCTAAATGCTGAAATTGTGGGCTTTTTTCACAAATTCCCGAATTTGGCATTGTTTAATTCCCGAATTTGGCTGATTATTTTTCCCGAATTTGGCCATTTTTAATTCCCGAATTTGGCCGAATAAAAAACTGTCCTCATCTGAATGGGGGTATCAGATGGGGACAGTTTCAGTTATGTTTTGCTACATTACAGCTATATTTCTGCTACATTGCAGCTATGTTACAGTCTGAATCCTAAGCCGATGGTCATCGGGTAGCACTCGGGAGCCTTGGTCTTGTTGAGCAGTGGGGTTACTCCGGCACGGGCGTAGAGCATCACTCCTGAGTAGCCGGCACGGGCTTCAAGGTTCAAGCCGATAGGGTTGAGGTTGATATCGCCCGTTTCGGTATGCTTGTGCTTGCCTATGAAGTAGCGGGAATGCTCGTGCCAGCGGTACTCTACCGATGGACCTAACGCCAGGAATGCATCATGGCATCCTATGCGCTTCTGCCACTCCAGCATGATAGGCAGGCGGAGCACATTGTAGCTGATATAGCTTTTCTTCAGCGTCTCGCCTTCTATCGGAGTCATTGCCGATACCCCGTTTTCGGTACTTAATACATAATTGTCCTTGAAATGGTGGTGTACCTGTCCGATGGAGAGAGAGGAGGTGAGCGCCATTTCGTTGGAAAGGCGGAAGCAGAGACTGGTGAGGGTGATGCCCCATTCCCATGACTTGGAGTCGCGACTGTGCATCTCGTTGTTGCCTCCCATGCTTCCCCTGCTGCCTGGCAACTGGCTGCAGCCGAAGAAGAAGGTTGGATAATGACTCTCCAGACTGCGCTTGCGCTTGCTCAAAGTCTGAGGGATGAAAGGCGAGGTGACAAATACCTTTTCTACTTCCTGACCATCTACGAATTGGGTTTCGGAAATCTTGGTCATCTCGTTGCCGTTCATCTTATATATCTTCACAGAAGTCTGTTCGCCATCCTGCTTGATGACGATGTTCTGGTCGTTCACTCTGATTGTGGTGTCGTTAGCCTCTACCAAGGCTGGTGCACTGTTGCTGTTGGTTTCAGCAAGGGCGAAGGCTGGCATCATGGCAGCCATCATCATTACGTTTTTGATATTCATAATACTATATTTTATGTTGTTTCTTATTCTTATTGAGAAGATTCCAGAAGGAAGGTGTTGTTTCTATCTTCTGGAATAGCAGAGTTTCATGATATCTTCGGGCGACAGGTCGCCTTCGATATAAATCACGGTTCCCTTGCTTTCACTCGGATTGCTGAAGAGGATGAAGCGGTTGTCGCCATTGCTCAAGGGGGCCATCATGTAATAGCCGCTCACCATCTTGCCATTCTCCACCACCTCTCTGATTTTCTTTGCAGCCTTGCGGTCGGACTTCAGATAGTGGGCTATTTCCGTGGCATGGTACTTATATACCAGGCTCTTGTATATCTTGAGTTTGTAACCTTTGAGTTGCGTATTCTGCATCGTAACCATCTTGCATCCCTTGGCGTGTCCGAAGCGTTGGAATATACTTTTTACGTACAGCCCCTCCTGGGCATTAGCCGAAATCGAGGCTACCACGATAAGAAGCAGTCCGATGAAGAAGCGTTTTATCAAGTTGCATCGTTTCATATTCTATACCTTATTATATATATTATACTTTATATTATATTTATAGTTGAATTTATGGTTTCATCTAAAAGATGAATTTATTGTTTCATCATATCCAGGGCACTGAATGGATCTTCGGAATCTGCCGAAACATCTTCCAGGGCATCCAGGGCTTCGTTATGAACGAACTCCTGGTCGGTATAAACCTTTCCATCGATAACTGCATAACATTCAGGCTGAGGCTGGGCTATCTTCTGGATGCCCACAATCAGGAATGCGATGATAGCGGCGGCTGCCACAGAAGTGCCGATATATTTGAGCCATCTGCTGCGAGAAACTTCCTTCTTTGTAAAAATTTCCTCTTCCTTTCCTTTTTTCTTTGGGATATTCTTTTCTTCATCTTCTAGAATATCCTCCTTTGCTATTTCCTTCTCTTCTTCTTCTTTTAGAATTTGAGAAAGATTCATCTGTTCGAATCCGATATAGCCGAAGAGGGCGCGATAGGATTCCCATTCTTCAGGAATATCATTGGCATGCTCTTCGAAATATTTTCTGAGCGTTGCCTCTTCCTCATTGGATGTGGCACCATCCATATACTTGTCGAGCAAGTTCTGTATTCTTTTTATTTCATCATTCATAACTTTTCCTCCTTCTTTATTTTGTTCTGTTCTGTTTCACGATATTCATATAGGTCTCTCTGATTTTGAGTCGGGCTCGGGAGAGATTCTTTCGGAGATTATCAGCTGTGCATCCCGTTATCTGCATGATTTCATCGGCAGTATAGCCTTCTATCTCCTTCATGCGGAATATCTGCTGCTGCAAGGGCGGAAGCTGTGCCACTATCTGCTTGATGAGGTTTACCTCGTCCCGTTGCTCTGCCCGCCGGTCTTCTATGGGCACTTCCATCACCTTGTCGGTGGTGAAGTTCCGCTCCTCATGTCGGCACTGGTCATAAAACTTGTTGCGCATGATGGTGATGGCGAGCGCCTTGAGGTTATCTTCTGCCTGGATATTCTGGTGCATGTCCCACAGCCTGAGCATGACTTCCTGCACGAGGTCTTCGGCATTGTCGTCACTCTCAGTCAACCTTAGCGCATACGCTTTCAAGTCGCTGCGCATCGGTAGGATGATATGTTTGAATTCTTCTGTTCTCATAACCTTTACACTCTATAGACGTATGAAATTGAAAAATCGGACATCTTAAAAAAGATTTTTTTCAAAAAATGCTTTCTTTTTTCAAAGAAAAATAGTATTTTTGCAAGTGAAACATAAAATTTAGCAATCGAAAACATTAAAAAACTGAATGGCTTATGGCATCTGTAGTTTCTATTATTCCCATCGTGTTGCTGTTCATCCTGATGCTCGGCTTCAAGATGGCAGGTCATAAAAGCGCCTTGCTGACGCTCGTAATTACCGTTTTGCTCGCTCTCTTCGCTGCTTCGCCGCTAGGCATGATTGCCCCGGAACATGCGGAGGACAGCGTAATCGCCCTGACGGGATGGGCGGTGGTGGAAGGCATCCTGAAGGCAGTATTCCCGATTCTCATCATCATCCTGATGGCTATCTACAGCTATAATATCCTCGTGGAAAGCAAGCAGATAGAGGTAATCAAGAGGCAGTTTACATCGATTACCGATGATAAGGGACTGCTCGTGCTGCTCCTCGTATGGGGATTCGGCGGACTGCTCGAAGGTATGGCGGGCTTCGGAACGGCGGTGGCGATACCTGCTGCCATCCTCATCGGACTCGGCTTCAAGCCGATGTTCTCGGCTCTGGTATCCTTAATCGGTAATACCGTGGCTACGGGATTTGGTGCCGTGGGCGTGCCGGTTACTACGCTCTGTAATGAGGTGGCTGAAAGCGGATCGGCTTCGGCGGCACAGATTTGCGAGACTTCGGCCTTCGCCATCATCCAGCTGGCACCTCTCTTTATCATCCTGCCTTTCATCATCCTGACGCTTACCGATAAGCACAATCTTATCAAGAATCTCATCATCGCCCTTTGGGTGGGAGTGATTTCCGTGGTAGTGCAGTTTGTATGCGGCTATTATCTCGGTTCGGAGACACCAGCCATCATCGGTTCGCTGGCAGCCATTATTGCCATCATCGCATACGCCAAGGTATTTGCCAGAAAGAGCAAGGTGCAGGATAAGGAAACCTTTACGCTTGCCGAGAGCCTGAAGGCATGGAGCGTTTACCTCTTTATATTGATATTCATCCTGGTTTCCGGAGCGCTCTGTCCTCCGGTCAATGCTTTCCTCAAGAGTCATCTGGTGAGTGCGGTTCATCTGCCTGTGCTCGACAGCACCTTTAAGTTTGGCTGGATTTCCAATGCGGGCCTGATGCTCTTCCTGGGTGCAACGATTGGTGGATTGGTTCAGGGATTGAGCCTCAAGAGATTGATGGTGATTCTTGCCCGTACCACGGTGAATCTGCGCAAGACGGTGGTGACCATCTGTTCGCTGATAGCCCTGGCAAGTGTGATGAACTATTCGGGAATGATTACTTCCATCGCCTCCGGACTGGTGGCTGTAACGGGCGACTCCTATCCTTTGGTAGCGCCGATGATTGGTGCCATCGGAACCTTCGTTACGGGTTCTGATACCTCTTCGAATATCCTCTTTGCCAAGCTCCAGGCTCATGTAGCCAACCAGTTGGGCATGACGGGACAGAGTACATTCTTTGGTATGGAGGGTGGTCAGGAGAACTGGCTGGTTGCTGCCAATACCACGGGAGCTACGGGTGGCAAGATGATCAGTCCGCAGAGTATCGCCATCGCTACTGCAGCCTGCGATATGGAGGGAAAGGATGGAGAGATTCTCCGCTCGGCCATCCCATACGCCCTGCTGTATATCGTATTGGGCGGATTGATGGTTTACTTCGGTTGCTGATATTTCGTTTTCTTATATAACAAAAACTGTCCTCATCTGTTATCTCAGATGGGGACAGTTTCAGTTTTATAAATCGACATTAAAGCTATCTAAGCATGTCTTTTCTCGTAAGCCAGACTGTGGTCGTGCTTGTCGATATCATGCTTCGACTTGCTCTTTACCACGAGCCATACGCCAGAGAATACAAGGATGGCGGCAATCGCCTGCATGCCCTTGAATACGGCGAGACCTACGATGACACTCACAGTGACCGATACCAGCGGCTGCACATAGTTATATACACTCACCACGGTAGGGCGCAGAGTCTTCTGACCAATCATCATGCAGATGTAGCCCAGATAAGTACCGAAGAGAACCACGTAGCCCGTTTCCCACCAGGTGCTCATCGGAACATGGGCAAAGTCGATGCTCATCACGTGACTGATGGTGAAAGGCCATATCAGGACCGTTGCCCAGAGGAACATCCACTTGTTGATGGTGAAGAGCGAATACTTGGACAGCAGGTTCTTGAAAAGCGACAGGTAGAGGGCGAAGGAAAGCTGAGCCGACATACAGAGCAGGTCGCCCCAGATGTTTCCCACCTTGGCATTGCCAGCCGTAGCACTTGTCATGATGATGATGACGGCACCAGCACATCCCATCAGTACACCGAGCGCCTTCTTCCAGGTGATAGGCTCCTTCAATATCAAGAAGGAGAGAACCATGGCGAAGATAGGCATCGAGGTGGTCATGATGCTGGAATTGCTAGGCGAGGTCATGTTCAGACCGATGGTGTAAGAACACTGGTTGAACACGAGGGCGAAGAGGCCTGCAGCAACAAACTTGAAGATGTCTTTTACTGGAACATGCTCTTTCTTGGTGAAGAGCGAGGTGAGCCAGAAGAGAATGGCGCCACCCAATACGCGGAAGCTCACCAGGTCGATGCCGTCGATGCCGTGAAGCATGGCATCCTTGCCTACGGGAGCCATCAGTCCCCAGAATGCGCCGGAACAGAAGAGGCACAGGTGAGCGATAAGAGGTCGTTTGTTATCCATTTTTCCTTATTTCTATTTAAATCTTCTTTATTTTGAATAAAATCGGGTGCAAAGGTACAAAAATTCGAGGAATTTTACTATATTTGCGGTATATTTTTTAGAAGTTAAAGAAGTTAAGAAGTTAAGACTATCGTCTTTTTCAGTTCTTGACTATTAAAAATAGGAGAATATCTTATGCAGAAATATGCTGATTATATCAAACAGATAGAGATAGAATCTCTCTGGAGCGGTACCAAACATATTCTTTGGAACCTCGACCGCCGTGTCAATATCCTGAGTGGTGTAAACGGCGTGGGCAAGAGTACTATATTAAATAAGGTGGTAAAGGGCCTGGCAGCTGGCGGCGAATTCCCTAGTCACATGATCAAGGGCGTGCACCTGAAGGTGGAGCCTGAGGAGGCGAAGTGGATTCGCTACGATGTAATCCGATCGGTAGATAGGCCATTGATGAATGCCGAGATGATCAACAAGATAGACCTTACCCTGGTTACCGAACTCGACTGGCAGCTCTTCCAGCTGCAGCGCAAGTATCTGGATTATCAGGTGAACATCGGCAACCGCATCATCGCCGTGCTTCAGAGCGGCGAACCGGATGCCGCCTTCAAGGCTCAGCAGCTGAGCGAACCGAAGAAGATGTTCCAGGATATCGTAGATGGTCTTTTCAAGGATACCGGCAAGACCATCATCCGTACTGCCAACGAAATCCGCTTCAACCAGATAGGTGAGCAGCTCTCGCCTTATCAGCTCTCGGCTGGTGAGAAGCAGATTCTCGCCATCCTCCTTACGGTGCTGGTGGAGGACAACCAATCTTATGTCCTCTTTATGGATGAGCCTGAAATCAGCCTTCACTTCGAATGGCAGAAGCAGCTCATCGGTCTGGTACTGAAACTCAATCCGAACATCCAGATCATCATGACCACCCACAGTCCTGCCGTGGTGATGGACGGATGGACAGACCGGGTGACGGATGTGAGCGACATCACAATATAAGTGAAAAAGAAGTATTATGGCTAAACGTTTAACCGATAACATCAACTCGCTTTACTTCGAGGCTGCCAACAGGATGACCTCGAAGAAGGCTCGGCGCAAGATCGTAGCTTACGTCGAGAGCTACGATGATGTCTTCTTCTGGCGGTCGGTATTGGGAAAGTATGAGGATGACACGCGCTATTTCGAAATCATGTTGCCTACCCGCGATAATCATCTCGACCGCGGCAAGAAGGCGGCTATCGGAAATATGCTCAAGGGGGTGGGCAAGGATATGATAGCCTGTGTGGATGCCGACTATGACTATCTGCGCCAGGGTACCACCGAGGCTTCCCAGCAGATGCTGGAGAGTCCCTATATCTTCCATACCTACGCTTATGCCATCGAGAATTTCCAGTGTTACGCCAAGGGTTTGCACGAAACCTGTGTGATGGTGACGTTGAACGATACCCATATCTTCGATTTCGAAAGATTCATGGAGGCGTATTCCCGTACGATATGGCCGCTCTTCGTGTGGCATCTTCTCTTCTATATCCGTCATCGCAAGATGTCGATGCATTTTGATATGGCAGAGTTCGACAAGGTCATCGTATTGCCATCAGTCAGAATCCAGGACCCTCAGCAGGCTATCAATTATCTTGCCAAGAAGGTGAGGGCGAAGCTTTTCCAGCTGGAGCGCCGCTTCAAGACGTTCAAGGATGAACTGCCGGATATGATCCAGTATCTGAATAATCTGGGGGTAAACGAGCATAACACCTATTTATATATACAGGGTCATCATCTTTTCGATCTGGTGGTTTGCCCTTTGGTGCAGACGGTCTGCGATACCCTGCGCAATGTCAGGGAGAATGAAATCCGTGATAGGGCGGTTCATTCCGAGCAGGCACGCACCGAGATGGCATGCTATGAGAACAGTCTGGGCAAGGTGAAAATGATGATGAAGAAGAACACCTTCTACCAGTTCTCTCCGGAATTCCAGAAAATTCAGGCGGATGTGGAGAAGTATCTGGAGCAATCATCCTGAAATGAAATTGCAGAAATAAACTCTTTATATCGAAATAAAAAATGCGAGCCGGAAATGGCCCGCATTTTTTTATTTTGATATCTTATTCTTATACGTATGTCTCGAGGAACTTCAAGGTTCCTTCTACCTTCAATGTCTGGGTAGAGGCAGGAACTACGATGCTCTCGCCGCCCTGGAGCGTAATCTCGTTACCCTCGTTGTCGGTAATCTTAGCCTCACCCTTCAAGCCAATCAGAATCACGAAGCTGTCCAACTCTGAATAATCCAGGGTCATTGGCTCGTCGAGATCATAAACGGCAGTGGTGAAGTAAGGGCACTGTACCATGCTAACACCCTGATTCTTGGCAGGAGTGTAGTTCTGGCGATAGTCTGCCAAAACGGTGTAGTCGATGCACTCAGATGCTTCCTTGGTGTGGAGCTGGCGATAGTTGCCATCCTTGTCCTTGCGCTTGAAGTCGTAGATACGATAGGTTACATCGCTGGTCTGCTGAATCTCGGCAACGAAACAGCCTGTTCCGATGGCGTGGATTCTGCCGGCAGGGATAAAGAAGCAGTCGTCCTCCTTCACGTTATACTGAGCCAGGGCATCGGTGATGGTATCATTCTCCACCATCTCCTTGTACTGCTCAGGAGTAATCTGCATCTTCAAGCCATTGTAAAGCTTGGCATCCGGCTCGCTTGGCAGCGCATACCACATCTCGGTCTTGCCGCGCTCCTTACCCTGCTTCTTGGCAATCTCGTCATTAGGATGTACCTGGATAGAAAGGTCGGTATTGGCATCGATAAACTTGATGAGCAGTGGAAACTCGTTTCCAAAACGCTTATAGTTATCTGCACCGAGGAAATTCTCCTTCAATTCAGCAACAACCTCATTGAGCTTCTTGCCCTTCATCTCGCCGTCGGCTACGATGCTCTCGTTGCCAGGAACACCAGAGATTTCCCAACTCTCGCCAACTTTCTCCTGCTTGATGTCAAGATGCTTGAAGGCGATGATCTTGTTTCCACCCCAGATGGTGGACTTCAACAGTGGTTCAAATTTTAATGGTTTCATAACTTTATTGAATTAGTTGATAAATTTTTATTGTCTAGGATTTCCAGTACCTGCCTCCTGCGGAAACTAGTTCTCTCTCCAGAAGGCTGGTGTGAAGATTACCAGAACGCTGAATATCTCCAGACGTCCGATGAGCATCATCAGCGAGCAGAACCATTTTGCCATATCCGGCAGTTCGCTCCACGACATCGTCGGACCAATCTCCGTACCCAGCGTAGGACCTACGTTGCCCACACAGCTCAGGGTGATGGTGATGGCATTGGTGTTGTCGATACCCATGGCTATCATCGTGAAGGAGATGACCAGGCAGATGATGAGATACGTGGTGAGGAAGGCGAGTAGCGTAACCCGCTTCTGCATCGGCACGTTCACGCCATCAATCTTCAGAGGCAGTACCGCATTAGGATGCAGAATCTGGCGGAATTCATTCTTCACCATTCTTACCAGCATCACGGCGCGGATACATTTCAAACCTCCACTCGTACTGCCCGAGCAGGCTCCGAAGAACATGCAGGCTGCCAATATCACCCAGGTGACATGTGGCCAGAGGGCTGCATCGTCATTAAACAAGCCTGTGGTGGTGATGAATGAAACCACCTGGAAGACGGCGCTGCGGAAGGCATGCTCCATATCGTAGTTGCGCATCGCCATCAGCTCTACCATGATGAAAGCCGTAAAGGCGGTGACGAGGAACATATAGAACTTGAACTCCGAGTTCTTGAACAGATCCTTGATCTTAAACTTGATGACTGCTGCATAGAGCATGGTGAAGTTCACTCCCGAGAGGAAGCAGAAGAATGCACAGATGTATTCCAGCGCCGGCGAATGGAAGAACTCGGTACTGCTGTTGTGGGTGGAGAAACCACCCGTAGCCGTCGTGGTCATCGCATAGTTGAAACTGTCGAAGAGATTCATTCCCGCCACGTAGTATGAGGCGATGCAGGCGATGGTGAGCATCAGATAGATACTCCAGATCCATTTTGCCGAAGTGGAGAGTCGGGGATGCAGCTTGGTCTTGATAGGACCCGTAGCCTCGGCGGCAAACACCTTGGTCTGTCCTCCTACAAGTGATGGCAGCAGGGCGATGGTGAAGAACACGATTCCCAAACCGCCTATCCACTGGGTGAGCGATCGCCAGAACAGCAATCCGTGTGGGAAGCATTCCACATCATCCAGAATGGTGGCTCCCGTGGTGGTGAATCCCGACATCGTCTCGAAGTAGGCATCCGTAAAGTTATTGATGTAACCGCTGACCATGAAGGGCAGGGTGCCGAAGAGACTGAAGATGATCCATGAGAGCGATACCACGAGGTAGGCGTCACGGCGCGACATCGAATTGTCTGCTCCATGTCCCCTCCATTTCAGGATGAGTCCGCCGCCGATGGTGGTCAGTGTAGCTACCACGAAAGCGAAGATGTCGTCCTGCTGGTAGTAGTATGCCACCAGCAGACTGACGAAGAGCAGGAATGCCTCGATGAAAAGCAACTGTCCCAGTATCTTGTATATCAACTTACTGTTTATCATTCCCTCTTGTCTTTATACCTTATTATATATATCATATCTGTCTATATCTTATTATATATATAGAATATACCTTATTATATATAGAGACTAAATGAAATATTTCTCAATTTTCTTCATATTGATGTTGTGGCAGAACACCATCACCGAGTCGCCCGGTTCTATCTGGGTGTTACCCGAAACCAGCATTCCTTCGCCGTTTCTCACCAGACCACCGATGGTAACACCGATAGGCATTCCCAGGTCTTTTACCGGTTTTTGGGTAACCTTGGAATCTTCCTTGGCGATGAATTCAGCCACATCGGCGTTGGCACTCATCAGGAACCTGACGTTCATCACGTCGGCATCGAGCATCATCTGGTAGATGTAGCTGGCAGCAATCATCTTCTTGTTGATGATGGTACCGATATCCAGACTTTCTGCCATGCTCACGTAATCCACGTTTTCTACGGCAGCCACGGTCTTGCGCACACCCATTCTCTTGGCGGTGAGGCAGGCGAGGATATTGGTTTCCGCATTTCCCGTCAGCGCCACGAAAGCCTGGGTGCTTCTGATTCCTTCCTCTGTGAGGAGAGGAATGTCGCGGCCATCGCCGTGAATGATAAGGATATGATTGTCGTCGAGGATATCGTTGAGATATTCGCAGCGATTCTCATCCTTCTCGATAATCTTGCACTCCATATATTCCGGCATCTTCTTCACGGCTCTTACGGCAGTGCGTCCTCCACCCATCACCATCACGTTCTTCACATCCACATAATGCTCCTTTCCCACAATCTTGCGGATGTAGGGAATGTAGTTGCGGGTGGTCATGAAGTAGGCGAGGTCGTAGAGCTTCAGCTCATCGTTACCGCCCGGGATGATGGTTTCGCTGCCTCGCTTGATGGCTACCACGTGGTAAGGGTCGTTGGGACCGCTGATGTTCTTGAGCGGCTCGTTGAGGATTTCGCATCCCTCACGCAGCTTGATGCCGAGCATCACGAGGGCGCCGTCGTGCACATCCCAGCGCTGGCGCACCCAACTCATCTTGAGTCCGTTGTTGATATCTACGGCAGCGAGCATCTCTGGATAGATGAGCTTGCTGATACCGAGTTCCTTGAAGAATTCCTGTGCCTGCGGTTCCATGTATTCCGGATTGTCCACACGGGCCACGGTGCGCTTGGCACCGAGATTCTTGGCAAGGATGCTGGAGGTGATATTGGTGCTCTCCACCGGGGTGACCGCGATGAATAGATCCGTATCCTCAACACCGGCATCCCTCAGGGTCTGCAGACTGGTAGGCTTTCCTATCATGGTGAGCAGATCGCAGTCGGAGCCGATGCTTGCCAGGCGCTCTTCGCTTTCATCGATGAGTGTAATCTCCTCCTGGCTGCGCGACAGGAGTCGCGCCAGGTGGGTACCGATGGCATAGGCGCCAGCTATGATGATTTTCATATTGATGAATATTTAAATTTCGATGCTCTATTTTCCGATAATGGCATTCTTGATGCTCTCGTGGTCGAGATGTACAATCTCGCGCAGCTGTTCTACGGTGCCATGCTCCACAAAGTCGTCTGGCAATCCCAGGCGGGTTATCTGTGGCTGATAGCCGTGGTCGCTCATCCATTCGAGTACGGCAGATCCCATTCCGCCCATTCTTGCCCCATCTTCTATGGTCACGATGCGCTTGAACTTCTTGCCCACCTCGGTGAGGATGTTTTCATCCAGCGGCTTCACAAATCGCATATCGTAGTGTGCAACGCTCATCTCCGTTTCCTTCTCTACCTCTTCGATTGCCTGGATGGCATCGTTTCCGATAGGACCGATGGTGAGCACGGCTACATCTTCTCCGTCTTTCAGCTTTCTGCCGGTACCGGTCTTGATTTCCTCCATCTTGTTGCGCCAATCTACAAGCACACCGCAGCCGCGAGGATAACGGATCACGTAGCTTCCGTGGTCTGGCAGCTGGGCTGAATACATCAGGTTGCGCAGTTCGTGCTCATCCATCGGCGAAGCGATGGTGAGATGCGGGATAGGGCGCAGGGCTGCCAGGTCGAAGGCACCATGATGGGTAGGACCATCTTCTCCTACCAGTCCGGCACGGTCGAGGCAGAGCACTACAGGCAGGTTGAGGAGTGCCATGTCGTGGATGATATTGTCGTAGGCACGCTGTGCAAACGAACTGTAGATGTTGCAGAAAGGAATCAGTCCATCCTTTGCCATACCACCCGAGAAGGTGACTGCATGTCCCTCGGCGATACCTACGTCGAAGGTGCGGTTTGGCATCGCCTTCATCATGATGTTCATAGAGCATCCGGTAGGCATGGCTGGTGTCACGCCTACGATCTTAGGGTTCTGCTCGGCAAGTTCCAGCAGGGTCTTTCCGAAGACATCCTGAAACTTAGGAGGCTTGTTGCTGTTGTCGGCAATGATTCTCTCGCCGGTTTCCGGGTCAAACTTGCCTGGTGCATGCCAGATGGTAGCACTCTTCTCGGCTGGTTCGTATCCCTTGCCCTTGGTGGTATGCAGGTGGAGCAGCTTAGGGCCTTTCATGCTTCTGAGCTGCTTCAGGATTCTTACCACTTCCTTAACATCATGACCGTCGAATGGTCCGAAGTATCGGATGTTCATTCCCTCGAAGATATTCTGTTGATGGCTCAATACCGACTTGAAGGCATTGTTCAGCCGGATGATGCCGTTCTTGCGGTTATCATTGAGAATACCCTTGGAGTGGAGCCACTGCGAAGCCTTGAAGCGAATCTTGTTGTAGGTCTCGTTGGTGTCGAGCTGGAGGAGATACTTCTCCATGCCACCCACGGCACGGTCGATGCTCATATCATTGTCGTTGAGGATGATGAGCATATCGTTTGGTGTACTTGATACATTGTTGAGTCCTTCGAAAGCTAAACCACCGCTCATCGCACCATCGCCGATAACGGCTACTACGTGGCGGTCTTTGTTGCCTGTTTCGCGTGCTGCCACCGCCATACCCAGGGCTGCCGAGATAGAGTTGCTGGCATGTCCGCAGGTGAAGGTGTCGTATTCACTTTCCAGCGGTGTTGGGAATGGACGGATGCCATGGAGCTTTCTGTTGGTGCAGAATGCCTCACGTCTTCCTGTCAGAATCTTATGTCCGTATGCCTGATGGCCTACATCCCAGACGATGCGGTCTTCAGGGGTATTGTACACGTAGTGTAAAGCTACGGTGATTTCCACAACACCCAGAGAGGAAGCAAAATGACCTGGATTTACAGCCACTTCGTCAATGATGTCTTCTCTCAATTCTTTGCATACCTCTGGCAACTGATTAATGCTCAGTTTGCGCAAATCATTAGGATATTTGATGTTGCTTAACAGACTAAACTTACTTTTGTCCATAATTTAATAATTTTATAAGTGCAAAGGTAATGCTTTTTTTCATAAAATAACATTTTTATGGGGAGAATTTCGCTTTTTTCGATAATTCTTTGTATTTTTGCAAAAAAATAAGAAGGAATCAGCAAAAGGAGGGGAACCTTTCGTACTCTCCGGTTGCGCTTTTCCAGTAAATAAGTAACTAAACATAAAGATTAAATAAATGAAAAAGAACCTATTCTTTGTGGGAGCCTTGATGATGGCTTCCCTCTCGATGATGGCGCAGACCAAGAATGGCGGCATCAATCAGACTATGCTCCAGCAGATGGAGAAAAGCCAGACTGGCGGTGTGACCAACAAGGCTTTGTTTAACGCTATCGCTGGCAACAACATCGATGATCTCGTGAAGAATCATGCCAATGAGGCTCCGGTAGATACTCATTTCAGCATCGAGACTCCTTCTCAGAGCATCCATAACCAGAAGAGTTCCGGCCGCTGCTGGATGTTCAGCGGCTTCAATGTACTCCGTTCCAACTTTGCTGTCAACGACAAGCAGGGTAGAGTAGTGGAGTTCTCTCAGGACTATCTTTTCTTCTACGACCAGCTGGAGAAGGCTAACCTGATGCTCCAGGGTGTCATCGACCTCGGCAAGAAGAGCCTGGAGGATCCTCAGGTGCAGTTCTTCTTCAAGAATCCGCTCAATGACGGTGGTACTTTCTGCGGTGTTGCCGACCTGGCTAGCAAGTACGGTCTCGTACCAATGAGCGCTCAGCCAGAGACTTATTCCAGCAACAATACTTCCAAGATGAGCCGTCTCATCAGCAGCAAGCTCCGTGAGTATGGTCTCGAACTCCGCAAGATGGTAGCCCAGGGCAAGAAACCTGCTGCTATCCAGGCTCGTAAGACAGAGATGCTCGCTCAGGTTTATCACATGCTCAGCCTTACTCTGGGTGAGCCTGTGAAGGAGTTTACCTATGCATTCCGCGGCAAGGATGGCAAGCAGGTAGGCGAGGCTAAGAAATATACACCTAAGAGTTTCTATGAGGAGACTGTTGGCAAGGACCTCAACGGTACCTTCATCATGGTGATGAACGACCCACGTCGTCCTTATCACAAGACATACGAGGTAGAGTACGACCGCCACACCTATGATGGTCATAACTGGAAGTACCTGAACCTGCCTATGGAGGAGATTGCGCAGCTCGCCATCGCTTCCCTGAAGGATGGTCATAAGATGTATTCCAGCTACGATGTGGGCAAGCAGCTCGACAGAAAGCGTGGCTATCTGGCACTCGACAACTTCGATTATGCCAGCCTCTTCAACACTTCATTCCCAATGAACAAGGCAGACCGCATCGCTACTTTCGAGAGTGGTTCTACCCATGCCATGACTCTGACAGCGGTAGATCTCGATGCTGCCGGCAAGCCTGTGAAGTGGAAGGTGGAGAACAGCTGGGGTGCTGACAATGGTTTTGGCGGTTGCTTCATCATGACCAACGATTGGTTCAATGAGTACATGTTCCGCCTGGTAGTAAACAAGAAGTATGCTTCTGAGCAGCTTCTGAAGGAATTCGACCAGAAGCCAACCATGTTGACTCCAGACGATCCTTTGTTCCAGTTGGAGGATTAATACCTATCTTATTATGTTAGAGAAAAATAAGCGGGAGCGCATCATTGCGCTCGTCAACAAGGAAGTTGTGCCTGCCATCGGCTGTACCGAACCGATGGCTGTGGCTCTCTGTACAGCTAAGGCTGCTACCACTCTGGGTAAGCGTCCGGAGCGCATCGAGGTACGCTTGAGTCCCAATATGCTCAAGAATGCGATGGGTGTGGGTATTCCTGGAACCGGTATGATCGGTCTGCCTATCGCTGTTTCGCTCGGTGCCCTCATCGGAAAGCCTGAGTATGAACTCGAGGTTCTCAAGGATCTTACTCCTGATACCCTGGAGCTGGGCAAACAGTATATTCAGAATGCAGACATCAACATCAAGCTGAAGCAGGGCGATGTAGATAAACTCTATATCGAGGTAATCTGCTATGCCGGCAACGGCAGAGCTACTGCTATCATTGCCGGTTCTCATACCAACTTTGTGTATGTTGAGCGCAATGGTGAGGTGGTTTTCGACAAGCGTGATGGAGCTGCGGCTGATGTGGAGGATGACGATATCCAGTTGAATCTCCGCTTGGTTTACGAATTCGCAACCACCGCTCCGCTCGATGAAATCCGCTTCATCCTCAAGACCAAGGAATATAATATGAAGGCTGCCGAGGAATCTATCAAGGGCAACTATGGTCACTGTCTGGGTAAGACGATGGACCGTCCTTTGAGCCGTGGTATCTTCGGCAACAACATTTTCTCGCATATCCTCTCACGCACCGCTTCTGCCTGTGATGCCCGAATGGGTGGAGCCATGATTCCGGTGATGAGTAACAGTGGCAGTGGCAACCAGGGTATCTGTGCCACCAATCCGGTGGTGGTTTATGCCTTGGAAAACGAGAATACCGAGGAAGAACTGATTCGTGCCCTGATGCTCAGTCACTTAACGGCTATCTATATCAAGCAGAGCCTGGGTAAGCTCTCAGCTCTCTGCGGTTGCGTGGTAGCCAGTACGGGTAGCAGTTGCGGTATCACCTATCTGATGGGGGGCGACTATACCCATATCTGCAACTCAGTCAAGAATATGGTGGCAAACCTTACCGGTATGATCTGTGACGGAGCCAAGCCAAGCTGTGCCCTGAAGATTTCATCGGGTGTGAGTACAGCCTTGCTTTCTGCTCTTCTTTCCATGGAGGGTAAGTGTGTGACTTCTGCCGAGGGTATCGTGGATGATGATGTGGATAAGTGTATCCACAACCTCACCTCTATCGGTGCCGATGCGATGAAGACCACCGATGATATGGTGCTTGATATCATGACGCATAAATAATTAGGTATCATGACGCATAAATAAATAGAAGTTTAGATTTTACGTTATTTATAAATGGAAGACCATAAAGGCTCGCAAGAATCTCTCTTGTGAGCCTTTTTTTGGAATGTTTTTCTACTTTTTGCTTAAAAAGTCTTAAAATAATGAATTTTGTTTCATTAAAAACCAGTTCGTATTAAAATTTAATATATCTTTGCACCGGCTAACTTAAATTAATAAGGATTAAATAACATTGGCTAACTTCAATAAGTAAGCCGAATAACATCGGCTGAATTAAATGATTGGACCAAATAACATTTTTTAAACTATATCTTATGATTAGACAACTATTCACAGTAAGTACTATGATTATGGCTCTTGGTATGACTCCTACCCAGGCATGGGCAGGAACAAGCATCCAGGAAACTAATCAGTCCAAAAATGGACAGTGCACTGGTACCATTATTGACCCTACAGGTGAGCCAGTAATTGGTGCTACAGTTACAGTTAAGGGAAAGCAGGGTGGAACCATCACAGACATTGATGGTAACTTTGTGCTTTCAGACGTTCAGCATGGTGCAACAATCTGTATCAGCTACATTGGTTTCGAGCCAGTGGAGAAGGTATGGAAAGGTGGTGCCATGAATATAACTATGCAGGAAGACAGCAAGACTCTTAGCGAGGTCGTTGTTGTCGGTTTCGGTACTCAGAAGAAGGTAAACCTCACTGGTGCCGTTTCTACCGTTGATTCCAAGACCCTCGGTGCTCGCCCAGTCAACTCTGTTGTTGATGCTCTTCAGGGTGCAGTAGCCGGTATGAACTTCTCTACACCAGAGAGCGGTGGTACTCTTAATTCAACCAAGTCTTTTAACATCCGTGGTACAGGTACTATCGGTGCTGGTTCTTCTGTATCTCCACTCGTGCTCATCGACGGCATGGAGGGCGATATGAACGCACTCAACCCACAGGACATCGAGAACATTTCTGTATTGAAGGATGCTTCTGCTTCTTCCATCTACGGTTCACGTGCTGCCGGTGGTGTAATCCTTATTACTACCAAGAGTGGTAAGAAGGGTAAGACTTCTATTAACTACAACAACTCATTCCGTTTCGATTCTCCACTCAACATGCCGGAGATGATGGACTCTTACACATGGGCTAAGTACATGAACGATGCATCTGTTGGTAGCGGTGCCGGTGTCTGGTTTACAGATGAGAAGCTCGAGCAGATCAAGAAGGCTCAGAGCGATCCTACCATGCAGAAGATGTTCAAGAACAGCAACAACCGTTGGGAGGTTTGGGATAATACGCCACTCTTGCCTCTTGGTAATACTGACTGGCTCAAGGAGCAGTTTGGTACCAGCTTCTCTCAGGAGCATACCTTGAGTATCAATGGTGGTGATGATCGTTTGCAGTACTATGTATCAGGTAACTATCTCAACCGTGGTGGTCTTCTCCGTCATGGCGATGATAGCATGCAGCGCTATACTATGACCGGTAAGATCAATGCACAGATAACCAACTGGTTGCGTATGACCTACAATACCCGTTTCTCACGTCAGGACTTCGATTCTCCTGGTGATTTGATCAATGGTACAGATGTGTTCTTCCATAACATGTGCCGTTACTGGCCTATTATACCAACTACCGATCCTAATGGCAACTGGTTGCCAGAGTCTTATATCGGACGTCTTCAGAATGGTGGCCGTGCCAAGAATCAGGCAGACCGTCTCGCACAGCAGCTTTCTTTTGTTGCAACTCCTGTAAAGGGACTGACTCTGAATGCTGAGCTGAACTACCGTATTGTTACACAGTTCAACCACCGTGACTGGCAGACCGTATACGCCTACGACTGCGACAACAATCCTTATGTAGATATCAACGCAACATCAAGCGTGTATGAGTATTCATTCAAGTCAAACTATTTCAACCCTAACCTCTTTGCTGAGTACAGCCATTCATTTGGCGATCACAATATGAAGGTAATGGGTGGTTTCCAGAGTGAGTGGTTCCGCCAGCGCAATATGAAAGCACAGCAGAACGGTATCATGTCTGGTCTTCCTACTCTCGATACAACAACCACCAAGCCAAGTGTAGGTGGTGCTTATAACTCATGGACTACAGCCGGTTTCTTCGGTCGTATCAACTACGACTTCGCAGGCCGTTACCTCTTCGAGGCTAACCTCCGTTATGATGGATCTTCACGTTTCCTCCGCGAGAACCGCTGGAACTTCTTCCCATCATTCTCTGCAGGTTGGAACATTGCCCGTGAGAAGTTCTGGGAGCCATTGACAGATTACGTAAACACATTGAAGCTCCGTGCTTCTTGGGGTCAGTTGGGTAACCAGAATACTGATAACTGGTATCCTTTCTATCCAACCATCGGCTTCTCTTCCCAGGGTAGCAACTGGTTGATCAATGGCGCTAAGCCAAATAAGGCTTCACAGCCAAGTCTCGTATCTTCTACTCTTACATGGGAGAAGAGCCGTACATGGGAAATCGGTCTCGACTGGGGTGCTTTCAATAACCGCCTCACCGGATCGTTCGGCTACTATCAGCGCAAGACATTCGACATGGTAGGTCCTGCTCCTGAGTTGCCTGTTATCCTCGGTGCCAATCCTCCAAAGGTGAACAACCTTGATATGACATCTAAGGGTTGGGATCTCCAGATTGGCTGGCGTGACGTAATCGGTGAGGTAAGCTATGGTGCATCTCTCGTATTGAGTGATAACCAGGTGGTCATCGATAAATATCCTAACCCATCTAAGAAACTCGGTTCATACTATGCTGGTGCTAAGCTCGGAGACATCTGGGGTTATACCACAATCGGTATCGCACAGAGTCAGGAAGAGATGGACAAGCACCTCGCAAAGGTTGACCAGAGCGCACTCGGAAGTGGCTGGACTGCTGGTGACATCATGTATAAAGACCTCGATGGCGACGGCAAGATCAATGGTGGTGAGGGTACAGCCGACAAATCTGGCGACCGCCGCATCATCGGTAACTCTACTCCTCGCTATAACTTCGGTTTGAACCTCGATGCAGCTTGGAAGGGCTTTGATATCAAGGTGTTCTTCCAGGGAACCCTCAAGCGTGATTACGCAGCAGGTGGTGCCGTATTCTGGGGTGCTATCGGTACTGGTAAGTGGCAGGCTACCGGCTTCAAGTTCCACGAGGATTACTGGCGTGAGGACAACAAGGGTGCATACTACCCACGTGCAGACTGGGGTGGTGGTCGTAATACCCAGACTCAGACCCGCTATTTGCAGAATGCTGCTTATGGCCGTCTGAAGAACCTCACCATTGGTTACACCTTGCCAAAGTCTATCACAAGCAAGGCTTATATTGAGAATCTTCGCTTCTTCGTATCTGGTGAGAACCTCTTCACCATCACTAACTTCACAGAGGCTGGTGATCCAGAGCTGATCGGAGCAGGTTATGGTCATGAGATTGGTAAGACATATCCATTGTCAAAGACATTCTCATTTGGTCTTAGTGTAACATTCTAACTTATCATTTAGATTATAGAAAGGAAACAATTTATGAAAATTAAATATATTTCAATGCTCTTATTGGGCGCGACGCTCGGTCTGACAAGTTGCGATGACTATCTTGACAAGGAGCCTGAAAGCAACGTGACACCTGCGTCTTTCTTTACTAGCGCCGACGACCTGGCAGCCTACACCGTGAATCTCTATGGTGTATTGACAAGTATCGAACCGGGTAAATATGGTATGAGTACCTTTGCTTACGATAACGATACCGATAATCAGGCAGGAACCGGTTATTCTAGCCGTTGGGTTCCTGGAAACTGGAAAGTAGGTCAGAGTGGCGGTGCTTGGGATTTCGGTAATATCCGCTCGGTGAACTATTTCCTGGATCAGGTATTGCCAAAGTTCGAGGCTAAGCAGATTAGTGGTGCTGAGGCTCAGGTACGCCACTACATTGGTGAGGCATACTTCCTCCGTGCTTACCTTTATTTGGACAAGTTGCAGTCTTTGGGTGATTTCCCTATCGTGCTCACTGCGCTTCCTGATGACAAGGAAACTCTCGTTGCGTCTTCCAAGCGCCAGCCACGTTATAAGGTAGCTCAGCAGATTCTCGACGACCTTGACAAGGCGCTCGGTCTTCTGCAGGAATCAGCTCCTGGTGGCAAGAACCGCATCTCTCGCGATGCAGCCCTTCTGCTCCGTTCACGTGCTGCCCTCTTCGAGGCTACATGGGAGAAGTATCACAAGGGTACTGCGTTTGTGCCAGGTGGTCCAGGATGGCCTGGCAAGGCTGAGGATATCCAGGGATTTGACATCGATTCTTCCATCAATCACTTCCTTGATGAGGCTATGAAGTCTTCTAAGGAATTGGGTGATAAGCTCGTTGGCAACCTTGTAGAGAATACGGATGCTCCAGAGGGACAGGATGCAAGTTTGAAAAGTCTCAATCCTTACTTCACCATGTTCTGTGACAAGGATATGAGCGGCTATAGCGAGGTGTTGATGTATCGTGCTTTTGATAAGGCAAAGGCTAACGTTACCCACAACGTGCAGATGCAGTTGCAGCGCAACGGCGGTGGTACAGGTTGGACACGTGGCCTCGTCAACTCATTCCTCATGCGCAATGGTTTGCCTATCTACGCTGCCGGCTCAGGCTACGACCCAACTTGGGAAAACCAGGGTGTGAAGGCTACCTTGCAGAATCGCGATTCTCGCATCCAGCTCTTCACCAAGATGGATGGATCTATCGAGAACTACACCAGTGAGGGTGCTGTTCCAACCGACCTCTCATGGACAGTAAAGGGCAACAACGAGACTCGTATGGTGACAGGTTTCGCTGTGAAGAAGGGTAAAAACTATGATTCCCAGCAGGGACTCAATCACGACTACGGTGAGAGTGGTAGCATCGTATTCCGTGGCACAGAGGCTCTCCTCAACTACATGGAGGCTTCCTGGTTGAAGAACAATACTATCGACGCTACAGCTGATAAGTACTGGCGTGCTCTCCGCATCCGTGCCAAGGTAGATCCTGATTACAACAAGACTATCGCAGCTACCAACATGCAGGAGGAGGCTAAGTGGGACTTCGGTGCTTACTCTCATGGTCAGTTGGTTGATGCTACTACTTACAACATCCGTCGTGAGCGTCGTGATGAGTTCATTGGTGAGGCTTCCCGCTGGGAGGACTTGATTCGCTGGCGTGCTTGCGACCAGGTAAACGGTTACCAGATTGAAGGTATGAAGTACTGGGGTACTGTTTACGAGGGCAAATGGCTCGATGGTACAACCAACCTCGCTATCGTAGATGTTGAAGGAGGTAAGGGTAATATGAGTGATAAGACCATTAGTGGCGACTATATCCGTCCATACCAGATTTCCAAGATTAACAACCAGGTATTTGATGGTTATCACTTTACACCTGCTCACTATCTGTCTCCTATCGCACAGAGCGTATTCCGTCAGACTGCAGCGGGTGACCAGACCGATCTTACTACATCTGTAGTTTACCAGAACCCAGGTTGGCCATTGATTGCCGGACAGGGTGCTACTGCAGTAGAGTAAAGCGTGTGAACATATTCATTCGGCTTATGTCTTGAAATAAAAAGCTCAAGGCATAAGATACTAAAAAGGCTCGCAAGAAGTTTCGATTTCTTGCGAGCCTTTTAAGATTAAGAAATATTAAAAAACTGGCTTTTCCTTGGAGATAATCGCGGATATGTGTATATTTGCACCATCCGATAATCGCGGATATGTGTGTATTTGTGCTATCCGATAATCGCGGATAGGTGTAAGAAACGGAAAATATTAATCGCGGATAGGTGTATTTATCCGATATAATTAATCTAGGATAGGTGTAAATTATGAGAAGAAAAGTATATGATCAACTCAAGAAATGGAAGGAAGAACAGAACGGAGAAAGTGCTGTTCTCATCAATGGTGCCCGCCGAGTAGGAAAGAGCTATATCGTAAAGGAATTCGCTCAAGAAGAATACAAGAGTTATATTTTGCTTGACTTCAATAAGATAGGAAAGAACATAAAATCCTTGTTCGAAACCTACCTGGATGACTTGGATACATTCTTTATGTATTTGAGCAGTTTCACCAATACACCTCTATATCCAAGAGAATCGGTTATTATCTTTGATGAAGTGCAATTGTATCCTCGGGCTCGTACTGCTATCAAGTATCTGGTTGAAGATGGACGCTACGATTATATCGAGACTGGTTCGCTTGTTTCTATCAAAAAGAACGTTGAGGATATTATGATTCCTTCTGAGGAGGAAGAAATATTGATGTATCCTATGGATTTCGAGGAGTTCTTGTGGGCATTGAACAATGAAACCTTGATGCCGCTTATACGAATGAACTTTCAGAAAAAGCATGAGATGGGACAGATGATGCATCGTATGGCAATGGACTATTTCAGACAGTATCTTATTGTTGGAGGAATGCCACAGGCTGTAGCTAAATTTGTAGAAACTCGAGATTTCAATAAGGTGGATCGTGTGAAGCGACAAATTCTTACCTTATATCGTAATGATATTCAAAAGTATGCTTCAACTTATGTATTTAAAGTTACCCAGATTTTTGATACAATTCCTTCTCAACTTCAAAAACATGAGAAGAAATTTATGTTGAAAGCACTTACAGAAGGGGCGAGAATGCGGGATTATGAAACGGCTTTCTTTTGGCTGGCAGATGCCATGATAGTCAATATGGCCTATAATACGACAGAGCCAAGCATCGGTCTTGGAATGAATACCGATGATACGACATTGAAATGCTATATGGCTGATACGGGTTTGCTCATCAGTCATGCTTTCAATGAAAATACGATAGTATCTGAAAACTTATATAACAAGCTTCTGGTAGATAAACTGGAGTTCAATGGCGGAATGATAGTTGAGAATATTGTTGCTCAGATGTTGCGTTCGGCAGGGCATAAGCTGTATTTCTTTTCCAAATATAGTAAGGATGATGCCAAAGAAAGGATGGAACTGGATTTCCTGATAGCCAAAGATACAATAACGTCAAAGCATAATATTTCACCGATAGAAGTGAAGTCAACTAATAGATACACGCTCACTTCTCTCAAAAAGTGCATCGCTAAATATGATAGTTATCTGGCCACTCCGTATGTTTTGCATACGGCTGATTTGAAAGTAGAGGAGGGGATTACTTATTTGCCATTGTATATGACAGGGTTATTATAAGTGGTTTTAGTTGAATGGAAAAGGCTCGCAGGAAATCGAAATTTCTTGCGAGCCTTTATTATTTGCTAAACTTTGAATCTGAACCAGTTAAACTAATCATAAAGTTCAATGTTCAAACCTCAAAGTTCAAAGTCTTACACGAGTGTTGCAACGACTTCCTCACGGGTACCTGGCAACATATCGATGACAGGAATCTCTGGCATGGTGTAGCAACCTGGCTGGAGACGGAATGAAGCGCGAGCCACGTTAACCAATACCTGAGCTGTGAGGGCAGGGTTGTTGATGCTCATATTGAACTCGAAACGCTGGTTCTGGGTCTTGCCAGATACACCCTTGCGAACGAGGTTCACACCATGACCCATATCCTTTACATCATCTACAGATGCTACGGCGAATACGTGGGTCTCATCGTGAGCGAAGTATGGGTCAGCCTTGATTTCTGCAGTTACATCCTCAAGCTTGGCACCTTCCTCCAACTCTACATAAACCATACGGCGGTGGATACCCTCGCCCAATGGGATAGTAACAGAGAGTGCTTCCTTGACACCCTTCTTGCCACGAACGCAAACAGAGTGTCCCATGCTCATACCAGGACCGAAGTTGGTATAGGTCAATCCCTTTGGAGCCAGACTTTCCATCAATACACGTACGATAGAGTCTGAACCTGGGTCCCAGCCGGCAGAGATTACACTCACCTTGCCAGCCTTCTTGCAGTTCGCCATCTGCTTGGTGCGGTAATCAAGAATACCTGTATGGATATCGTAGCTATCTACGGTGTTGATGCCGAGTGCAACGATCTTCTCTGCATACTCAGGGCAAGAACGGGTAGGAGTTGCGAGGATAGCAACATCCACATCCTTCAACTTGGTGATGTCATCTACTACCTCATAGTTAGCCAACTCTGCTGGTTTGTCCTTAGCACCCTGGCGACGAACGATACCTGCGATCTCGAAATCAGGAGCTGCTTCGAGAGCTTCTACTGTAAACTTACCGATGTTGCCGTAACCTACTACGGCTGCTCTAAACTTTTTCATTTGATGTATTTATTTCTTTTATATTGTTGTTTATTTTGGATAATTCTTTCCTGATATCTATTTCCGGTTGCAAAAGTATAGCTTTTTCTTGAAATACGTGACGTTTTAATAGATTTTTAACTCATAAAACTTGCAAAAGGTAATAAAATCATAGTTTCTAGGTAGAATGACGGGGAAATTGTAAGGGTTCTGGAAGAGATTCCTTACAGTTTCGTGATTTCAAGGATTTAAGAGATAGCCTTATTCTTTAAAGCTTTTGCCCTTACAGGGCGTCGGGGGTGCGTTCATAATTACCCAGGGCGATGCCCTGGGCTAAGAGCTTCTGCCCTTTCAGGGCGTATTGGGTAATTTCAACCGTACTGGTCGAATTAGTTTCTACCCTTAAGGGAAATTGTTTCTACCCTTAAGGGAAATCGTTAATACCCTTAAGGGAAAATAATTATTCCCTTAAAGGAATTACTTTCTACCTTTAAAGGAAATTGTTTCTGTACCTAATAGAATTCTCCGTTCATAAGTTTTGAATGTCGGTTCAAAAGTATTGAATGTGCGTTCAAAAGCTTTGAATGTACGTTCAAAACTTATGAACGGAGATTTCTTCTAGTCTTAAAAACAATTTCCATAGGGGATATAGGCTTTTTCTTATAGGGATGTCGGCAATATAATCTAATGCCGGATACAATAAATCCCTAATCCGTGCGTTCATATTATTATAATTAATTTATGAAAGAGGTATAACCAAGTGTTTAAGAGTTATAACCCAGTGTTTAAATAGTAAGGAGAAAATAAAAATGATAGAATATATTCATGGCGATCTGACCGAACTGACCCCGGCAATGGCAGTAGTAGAGACTGCAGGAGTGGGGTACGGACTCAATATTTCGCTCAATACCTATACTGCCATTCAGGGCAAACAGGAAGTAAAACTCTACGTGCATGAGGTTTTGGTGGCAGGTGGAAGAGATGACTCTTTCACCCTTTTCGGTTTCGCCTCCAAGCAGGAGCGCGAACTCTATCGCCAGCTCATCACCGTATCGGGTGTTGGAGGCAATACGGCGAGAATGATTCTCTCGTCGATGTCGCCAAGCGAACTCTGCAATGTGATTTCTACAGGCAACGACAAGATGCTGAAGACCGTGAAGGGTATCGGATTGAAGACTGCCCAGCGCATCATCATCGACCTGAAGGATAAGATCGTGAGTCTGGGCATCGCCGATGAGCTGCCGGCTAATGGCGGTAATGTGGTGATGGTGAACAATGATATCAAGGATGAGGCTGTCAGTGCCCTCACCATGCTCGGTTTCTCACCGGCACCTTCTGCCAAGGTAGTAGTGGATATCCTGAAGGCGCAGCCAGACCTGCCGGTGGAGCAGGTTGTAAAGCTTGCCTTGAAGCAAATTAAGTAACTTCAGATTGAAGTAAAGTAAATAACTTCTGGCTGAAGCAAATCCAGTAACTTTATGAAGGGGCAAAGAATCTTTTATTTTTTGATGGCTTGGCTGATGGTGACAACCTTCGGCTACGCCCTCGCTTTGCCTTTTCCGCAGCAAGACAAGAAGCTTCCGAAGCACCAGCCCATTCAGGTAGATGAGGATACGATTCCTGATTCCCTGCTGCATCCCCGCTGGAAAATCCAGCTTACCCAACCTTATTCCCTGAGCGATCTCTATCAGAGTCCGCTCGACCTCAAGCGTCCTGATGCCCTCCGGTATCAGGTCATCTACAATGATACCCTCAACCGTTATGTCATCGGCAACAGGATGGGCAATACCTGGCTTTCGGCTCCCATCATGCTCACTCCGGATGAGTATATGAAATGGACGGAACTGAACGAGCGCAATGCCTTCTATCGCCAGAAGAACGATGAAATCTATCAGGCGAAGGGCAAGGAGAAGTTCGATTTCTCTGATATGCACTTCGATCTGGGACCTGCCGAGAAAATCTTCGGTCCCGGTGGAATCCGTGTCAAGACACAGGGTACTGCCGAACTGAAGTTTGGTATCAACAAGAAGAATATCGACAACCCGTCGCTGCCTATCCGCAACCGAAAGACCACGATGATGAACTTTGATGAGAAGATCAATCTCAACGTGAATGGAAAGGTGGGCGATAAGATGAACCTCAGCCTGAATTACAACACCGATGCCACCTTCGACTACGATGCCCAGAACATGAAACTGAAGTATGATGGCAAGGAAGATGAGATTATCAAGCTGGTTGAGGCGGGTAATGTATCCTTTCCCAGCAACTCCTCGCTCATCAAGGGTGCCAGCAGTCTTTTCGGTGTAAGAACCGATATGCAGTTTGGTAAGCTCAAGCTGCAGACGGTGTTCTCACAGAAGAAGTCGGCTTCCAAGAGTGTATCGAGCCGGGGTGGCGTGCAGCTTACTCCCTTCGAGCTTAATGTGGCAGATTACGAGGAAAACCGTCACTTCTTCCTCTCTCAGTATTTCCGCAGTCATTATGATGCCTGGATGCAGAAACTGCCAAATCTGCTGACGGGTATCACCATCAACCGTGTGGAAATCTGGGTAACCAACAAGACGGGAACCACCACGAATACCCGAAACATCATCGCCCTGACCGACCTGGGTGAAAACGAAAAGGTGAGCAACCCGATGTGGGGGGCAGGAGGAACGATGGTGCCGGCTAACAATGCCAATACCGAGTATGCATCGATGACAGGTCAGTTTGCCGCTGCCCGTGACATCAACGAGACAGCCTCTGTTCTGGAAGGTGGCGGACTGATAGGCGGCAGCGATTTCGAGAAGCTGGAGAGTGCCCGTCTGCTCAATTCCTCTGAATATACCGTGAACCAGGCGATGGGATATGTGTCGCTGAAGTCTGGTCTGCAGACCGATCAGGTTCTTGCCGTGGCATACGAATATACCTATGGCGGAGTGACCTATCAGGTGGGCGAGTTTGCCTCGGATATCACCGATACCAAGCAGGCTCTCTTCGTGAAGTCGCTGAAGAATACCAGTTGCAATCCACAGCAGGGCAACTGGGACCTGATGATGAAGAACGTATATTATCTCTCTTCGCAGGTGGAAAAGGACAAGTTCCGCCTCGATGTGAAATATCAGAGTGATACAACGGGTGTCTATGTCAACTATATTCCGGAAACGCAGGTGAAGAACCAGCCTATCATCCGTGTGCTGGGTGCCGACCGGCTTGATAACAACAACAAGGCGCGCAGTAATGGTTACTTCGATTATGTAGAGGGCTATACCGTATCGAATGGTCGCGTGTTCATGCCGAAGGTGGAACCGTTCGGCAGTTATATGCAGGACTATCTCGTCAAGAAGGGCGTGTCTGAGGAGCAGGCTGAGAAGTATGCCTTCACCGAACTCTATGACAGTACGAAGACCATCGCCAGGCAGATAGCCGAAAAGAATAAGTATCTCATCGTGGGACAGTTCAAGGGCTCGGCAGCCAATGTCATCTCCCTCGATGCCTACAATGTGCCGCAGGGTTCGGTGGTGGTGACGGCAGGTGGCGTTACCCTGAAGGAGGGCACCGACTACTCGGTGGATTACAATGCCGGAGAGGTGACCATTCTCAACCAGAGCATCATCGATGCCGGTACGGCGGTCAACGTCTCCCTGGAGAGCAATACCGATTACGGACAGATGAGAAAGACGATGGTAGGATTCAACTGGGAGTATGAATTCTCCAGGAATTTCCAGATCAGCGGAACCTTGCAGCATCTCTCGGAACAGGCGCTCACCAACAAGGTGGCGATGGGCAGCGAACCGCTGAAGAATACGCTCTGGGGCATCAACCTGAACTGGAAGAAGGAGAGCCAATGGCTTACCAACATGCTCGACAAGATACCGTTCCTGCATCTCACCCAACCTTCCTACATCTCCTTCAAGAGTGAGTTTGCCCAGCTTCTGGCGGGCGAAGCAGGAGGAGTGCAGGACAATGCTTCGTATATTGATGACTTCGAGAATACCAAGGGAACCATCGACGTGATGACTCCTACTTCGTGGGTTATCTCCAGTGTGCCGTCGCTCAACTTCAAGGATGATTACAATGACAAGACGGGGTTGACCAGCGGTTACCATCGTTCCCGCCTTGCCTGGTACACCATCGATCCGCTCTTCACCCGACGGGGCAGTTCGCTCACTCCGGGCCATATCAAGAGCGACCTCAAGCAGTTGAGCAACCACTATGTCAGAGAGGTGTATGTAAAGGAGCTTTTCCCTCTGCGCCAGCAGAGCACCTATCAGGGAGCCACCAGCACCCTGAGTGTTCTCAATCTGGCTTACTATCCATCGGAGCCGGGACCTTACAACTTCAATGTATCCGATCTGCAGTCGGATGGTACCCTTGCCAATCCGTCCCGCAACTGGGGTGGAATGATGCGCAAGCTGGATACCAACGATTTCGAGCAGGCAAACGTGGAGTATATCGAGTTCTGGATGCTCGATCCGTTCATCTATTCCCGCGAGCAATCGGATGCAGCCGACTATGGCGGTGACTTCTACATCAACCTGGGCGAGGTGAGCGAGGATATCCTGCGGGATGGCAAGAAGTTTTATGAGAGCGGAATGCCGGTGGATGGCAGCAACAGCTTCACCTATACGCAGTGGGGTAAGATTCCTACGCAGAGCACCGTGACCTATGCTTTCGCCACGACGAGCGGAAGCCGTGCCCTGCAGGATGTGGGATTCAATGGTCTGACCGATGCCGAAGAGCAGGAATTCTACAAGAGTGCCTATCTCGACCAGATACAGGGAAAGGTGAACCAGGCGGTGTTCGACAGTATCTTTGCCGACCCTGCCCGGGATGACTATCACTATTTCAGAGGATCTGACTGGGATGAGATGCGTGCGCCCATCCTTCAACGATATAAGTACATCAACAACCCTCAGGGCAATTCGCCTGACAGCGAAAGCCGTACCGAGAGTTATGATACCTCCTATAAATCGACACCGGATGTGGAGGACATCAACCAGGACTATACGCTGAACGAATACGAGAAGTATTTCCAGTATCACGTCAGCATCCGTCCGGAAGATCTCGTGGTGGGCAGCAACTTCATCGTGGATAAGCGGGAATACACCCAGACTTGGCGAGACAACACGAAATCCACGGTTACCTGGTATCAGTTCCGCATTCCTGTGGATGAGTTTGAGAAGCGCCAGGGAAACATCAATGATTTCTCCAGCATCCGCTTCATGCGAATGTTCCTCACCAACTTCAGGAAGCCTATCGTGCTCCGTTTCGGTACGCTCGACCTGGTACACAGCAAGTGGCGTACCTACGACCAGCCGTTGGGTGCAGCCAGTGGCGGAACCTTAGAGGCGAGTGCTGTCAGTCTGGAGGAAAATGCCGAGAAGACACCGGTCAACTATGTGCTTCCTCCGGGTATCAGCCGCGAGCAGGACCCATCGCAGCCACAGCTTGTCGAGGCAAACGAGCAGGCGCTGAGTCTGGTGGTGAAGGATCTGACCCATGGCGAGGCAAAGGCGGTATATAAGAACTCTACCCTCGATCTCCGCCAGTACAAGCGCATCCAGATGTTTGCCCATGCCAATGCCCTGGAGCAGAACGCCACCAATCTGAAGAACGACCAGCTGGCGGTCTTCATCCGTCTGGGCAGCGACTATAAGAACAATTACTATGAGTATGAGATTCCGCTCAAGCTGACCGAACCTCGCAACAATTATAACCGCAACAGTTCTGCCGACAGAAAGCTGGTCTGGCCGGAGGAGAATATGCTCAATGTAAACCTGAGCGTATTTACCAGCCTCAAGAAGGAGCGCAACAAGGCGAAGGCTGCTGGTATGGCTTCCTATATGGCACCTTATATGATGATGGATGCTGAACATCCGGGCAACCGGATCACCATCGTGGGCAATCCGAGCCTGGGAGAGGTAAAGACGCTGATGATAGGTGTGAGAAACAATTCGGATGAGGTGAAGAGTGGAGAAGTCTGGGTCAACGAGCTCCGGCTTCTGGAGCATAACAACAAGGGAGGATGGGCTGCCAATGCCAATCTGAACGTGCAGCTCTCCGACCTGGGTAGCGTGAATGCCACCGGCCGCTATATGAGCGAAGGCTTCGGCGGTCTGGAAGACGGTGTGGCTAGCCGCAGCACCGATAATTATGGTACCTATAGCGTGACCACCTCGTTGGAGATGGGTAAGTTCTTCCCCGATAAGGCGAAGGTAAGCATACCTTTATATTATAGTGTGACGAAGGAGAAGACCTCTCCGAAATACAATCCACTGGATACGGATATGGAACTGAAGGATGCGCTGGATGCTGCCGGTTCGAAGGCTGAGCGGGACTCTATCGAGAACATCGCCGTGACCAAAGTCACCCAGACCAACTTCTCGGTATCCAATGCCCGGGTAGGTATCGCCACCCGACGTCATCCGATGCCTTATGATCCAGCCAACTTCTCGTTTACCTACAGTCATGCCCATCAGCATACCACGGGTGAGACTACGGTCTTCGAGAATCGGGACAACTGGCGCGGAGCCCTGGATTATTCCTGGACACCAATCTATAAGGCGTGGGAACCTTTCAAGAAGTGGAAGAACAAGAGCAAGTGGCTCGACATTCTGAAGCGATTCGGATTAAACTGGTTGCCTCAGAACATCGCCTTCAATACGGAGATGACGCACGAGACCTATGAGCTGCAGGAACGTGATATGGAGAGTACGCTCAATTCGCAGCTGCCGCTCACCGTGAGCGACCAGTTCCTCTGGAACCGCGAGTTCTCTCTGCGCTGGGATCTGACCAAGAACCTGCACATGAACTTCCAGAGTGCCACCCATGCACAGGTAGATGTGCCTTATCCGGATGTGAATGCCGATCTCTATGCCGACCAGTATCATGCCTGGAAGGATTCGGTATATCGAAGTTCGGTATGGCAGAGTGTGAAGAGCTGGGGTACGCCGCTCGACTATAGCCAGAACTTCACGGCATCCTATAAGTTGCCTATCCATCTGCTGCCAGTCTTCGACTGGGTGAATACCGATGCCTCCTACAACGCCAACTATACTTGGGAGCGAGGTACGGAGGATGAGAACGGCAACTCGTATGGCAACACCATCAACACCCAGCGCGAGCTGACGGTTAACGGAAGCTTCGACCTGGTGCGCCTCTACAACCACATCCCATTCCTCAAGAAGGCGAATGACCGATTCAACCGCTCGATAAGCAGGAGTGAGATAGAGAGGAAGAAAAAGGAGAAGGAAGCCAAGCGGAAGAATCAGGTAGATCTGGCGAAGGCGCTTCCGAAAAACAGAAAGGCTTTCGAGAAGGAAATCACCCTCATGCCGGATACTACCCTGCTCATCAGACATGGCAAGAACAGTAAGCGACTCATCATTTCTGCCAAGACGGAGGATGGAAAGGTGTATCATCTGAAATACAAAAAGGTGGATAACAACCAGATCCGTATCAAGTCGAAGGTGGATAGCATGATGAAGCTGAAGATTACGGTGATGCCGAAAGAGCCGCTCGATAACGAAAAATGGTATCGGACAGCCCAGACGGCAGCCCGATTGGCAATGATGCTGCGCAAGGTGAGCTTCACCTACCGCAACAACTATCAGATGCTTCTGCCGGGCTTTACTCCTAACGTGGGTGATGCCTTCGGACAGAAGAAAGTGGGAACGATGGCGCCGGGACTGGATTTCGCCTTCGGACTGGTGGATGACAGCTATATAGAAAAGGCAAGAGACAACGACTGGCTGCTCTGCAACGACTCGATTGCTACGCCGGCTACTACCAGCAAGACCGAGAATCTGCAGCTGCGTGCCACCCTGGAACCGGTCAAGGATTTCAAGATTGATCTTTCTGCCACCCGCACCATGACCACGCAAAAGAGCATACAATATATGTATGAAGGTACACCGACCACCCAGAGCGGAACTTTCCAGATGACTACCATCTCGCTCAGTTCGGCTTTCGAGGGAATCGGAAATGCCAACAGTGGTTATCGCAGCAGGACTTTCGAGAAGTTTGTCGGCTCGCTCGATGGTTTCCGCCAGCGGGTGGAGTCGCAGTATGCCGGAACGGTATATCCTGCGGGTTCTACCTTGGGTGGAGGCAAGTATGATGCTTCCCGCACACCGGTTAATCCGTATAGTGGTGATGTGATGATTCCTGCATTCCTCAATGCCTATACCTCGATGGGCGGCAGTTCGCTCTCCATCTTCCCGGCATTGAGCCGTCTGTTGCCAAACTGGACGGTTCGCTATAGCGGATTGGGCAAGTTGCCATGGTTCCGTGATCACTTCAAGAGTGTGAACATCAACCACGCCTACAAGAGCATCTTTGCCGTGGGCAGCTATAGCAGCTACAGTACCTATCAGGAGTATATGAATGGTCTGGGCTTCGTGACGGATGCCTCTACGGGCAATCCATCGCCTAGCAGTATGTTCAATGTTTCTCAGGTGAGCATCAATGAGGCATTCTCGCCATTGCTCGGTATGGATGTTACGCTGAACAACAATATGACCATCAAGGGTGAGTATCGCCAGACCCGAGTGCTGAACCTCAGCATGACGAGTGTACAGGTGAACGAGGCGCTGAGCAAAGACTGGGTGGTAGGTATGGGCTATCGCATCAACAACTTCAACCTCTTCGGTGCTCCAAAGGCACACAAGGTGAAGGGAAGAACGGGTGCCCAGCAGAACAGCAGAAACGGAAGCAAGGGCAAGAATCAGACCCAGAACTACGGTCCTAATCACGACCTGAACCTGCGTCTCGACTTCAGTTTCCGCAAGCAGGCAGCCATCGTCCGTGATATAGCCACGATGACGAGTAGCGCCAGCAGCGGCAACAATGCCCTGAAGCTGAGTTTCACGGCTGATTATACCTTGAGCAAGATGCTCACCATGAGTTTCTACTATGATCGCCAGACTAATACCCCGCTCTTGTCGAGCAGCAGTTATCCTACCACCACGCAGGATTTCGGTCTGAGCATCAAGTTCTCGCTGACGAGATGATGTTTTTTATCGCCCAACTGCGGTGCAAAGGTACAATAAAAAAGACATTGTGTTTTGCAAGGTTGTCGCTGGGAGGGTAGGTAACAAACCTGCGCTCCCAGCGCATTCTTACTTTATAAGAATGGGGTCATGTAAATCGGAATCAAGAGTGTTTGCCCATCTTTCTGTAGATCTTTGGTGTAAACCAAGTATGGATGTACTATCCTGTCGGAGAATTTTTGACAGAAAGCATCAAGCGAGGCATGCGTTTTGTAACCAGACGACTTGACCTCTATTGGGCACAACTTATTGCCGCGTGACAACAAGAAGTCGATTTCGTAAGAATGCGTGGCATCCTTTGGAAAAGTATAGTAAAAGAGTCTGTTGCCTGAGGCTCTCAGCATTTGGGCAACCAGATTCTCAAATACGTATCCCATGTTGGTGGATAGCTTGTCGCTCAACAGTTTCTGGTAGATGATGTTCTCCGTATAATCCTTGTCCCAGAAAGCCAAAGTTACGAATAGTCCCGTATCGCCTATGTACAGTTTGTACTTGTTGATGTTGGCTGTCAGTGGCATACCTACATTCGGATCATCCGTGTGGTACGCAATGTTAACCGTCTTGCTGTCTTCTAAGTTGAGTATCAACTCATCTATTTTCTCAGCAGCCATTCTTCCTACAGCAGAAGTAGGCTGATAGCGGAGCTGGTTCTTGCTCAATTGGGCTGGGATAGACATGAATAGTTTGGATATTTTGCCCGATGGGTCTATCTTTCTGAAATCATCAGCATATAGTTGGAGAATCTGTCGCTTAACGGTATCTACTTGCTGTAGATTGTTAGTGTTAAGATAAACATTGACAGCTTGTGGCATTCCTCCTACCAACATATATAGGCGTAGTTCTCTCATCTTCAATCTGTTGACTCCCTCGCCTAGAGATATTTTCTTATCGAAAACTTGACGCAGCAGAGGCACGCTAGCCGTGTCCCCCATGGCCCATCTGAACTCTTCGTAATCCATCGGAAACATCTCGATACGATGTTCTTCGCTAGGGATACTAATGTCCTTAGTGCTCTTATGTATGCTGATAAGTGAGCCAGTCTCTATATAGTCATATCTACCGTCTTTTACCAAATACTTGATGGCTTGTCGGGCTTTCGGACATTGTTGTACCTCATCGAAGATGATAACCGACTTTCGCTCATGCAATGTTTTATTGTAAGCATTCTGCAGAAAAAGAAAAATGAAATCTATATTCATAAGATCATCAAAGAGTGCTTTCACTTCCTTGGAAGCCTCATTGAAATCTATCAAAATGTATGATTCGTATTCATTCTTGGCAAATTCTTCTACGATAGTTGACTTTCCAATACGGCGAGCACCCTCTACAAGGAGGGCTGTACTTCCCTTGGAAATTTCCTTCCATTCAGCCATTTGGCTATATATTTTTCTCTTGAATACCATATTCTCCATATTTTCAATGTTTTATGGGTGCAAAGTTACATAAAAAATGTGTTTTACCAAAATCTTTTTGGCGAAAATATGTCGTTTTACCAAAATCTTTTTGCTGAAAATATGTCGTTTTACCAAAATCTTTAGTGTTATTAAGGATTTGAACTTTCCTGTAAGCCGCTAGGATATCGTGTGAGAATATCCTGGCGGCTTTTTGCTTAGCTTCCCAGCTCCAACTGATTTCTGTTTTACAATCGGTTTATTTCCTCCCGAGCTGCGCCCTTGCCTCGATAACTCTTCTTCTTGTTGAAAGAATAGGTTACATTGAGAGATACATTGTGAACACCGCCCTTGAGGTTTTGATAGAAAGACACTCCATTGGTCTCAATCAAGTTCTTTTGACGCCAAAGCTTAAAGCTATCATTCCAGTAGATGGTAAATGCCCAATTGCCCAAGCTCTTGTTAAGTCCCATGTCAAGGAGAACATATCCCTTGGTATAGTTGGTGGCAGAATATCCTTTGCTAACCCATATTCCATCGAAATAAGCATAGATTCCCCAAGGTAAGTCAAAGCGGTTGCGCATAGTCATATTAAACAACGGCTTGTTGTATGACTTTTCGGGATTACCATATTCCAACTTCTGCAATCTCAGCACACCGTAAAGCGTAGGATGCCAGATGCCTATGTCCAATCTTTGCCCAGCCACCATCTGAAAATAATCATAGCTAGGTAAGTTTACATTCTTGATGATATTTACCTTCTTGTTTTCCATATATGAATAAGTTGTGGCAAGTTCTCTCATGCTATGTACATAAGAGAGGCTCAAGCTCGTCTTACGATAACTCACATCCAAACTTAGCTCTCTTTCTAGTGATGATTTCAGCAAAGGATTTCCAAGCATCCATGATGTATGCGAGGCATAAGAATAAGTATTGCTCAGCATACTATAGCTAGGACGGTCAACTGAAGAGCTGTAAGATAATCCCAAACTCAGATTGCCGTTCTGATAATCAATGCTTACGTATGGAAGCCAATCCGTAAAACTCTTAGATTGTTCAGCAACCTTCTCACCATTAAGTATATAAGCAAAGTCGGTGTTTTCTACACGCAGTTCTGTTCTTGCGCTCCATGAGGGGCTAAGCTGCCAATTTGCCGTAATGTATCCTGCTGTCAGATGCTGGCGTTCCTCATCATGAGAAGCGTCAAAGAGAACCTCGTTATTAGAAGTGCTACCCGCAAAAGATTGGCGAGTCTTGGTATACGAATATTGGGCGCCTAAGTCTAGAGTTACAGCCTTCCATGAAGCAGTGAAATTAGCCTTGCCCGCTACCAGGTGATTGTTGCTATGACTTACTGTACCAATATGATTCGCATAGTTCTCACCTTGCTCGTTGACATCAGAGAGTTCATTGGAGAAGTTGTAAAGATAATCCACATCTGCCGCCAACAGATAGTTCTTCTTTTCACCGAATTTCAATATAGCATAAGAGTTGAGATAATGGCGTGTATTCTGCTTTGACTGTTCACTCGTTGACTCAAGCTGTGCATTCTCTGGCTCTACATTTGTCTGGATGTCATTTGTTGAAGAGTATTTTCCCTTAGGTTTTCTGCTAAATTCATAACGGATGCCCAGAGAATTGGCTCCAAAGTCGTAACTAGCACCTATATTGGCGTTTAACTTATGCGCACGATTCTCATAGGTAGTATTTGTTTTTGTTTCATACTCATTATTGCCAAACTTTTCCAGATAGTAGCCTGTTTGCTTTTCTCCGTCCCCGGCATAATTGGCTCCGGCATACACTCCAAGTCCATTGCTGCCAGTCCAAGACAAGTCCAGGCCCGTTCTCCCGTATGAAACATCAGAAAGTGTAGCACCGGCTTTTGCTAAGCCAGCCCATCCTGCATCCTGCTTTTTGGTATGGATGATGATGACCGACTTCACATCTGCCTCATATTTAGCTCCAGGATTGGTGATGATTTCTACTCTTTCGATATCCTGAGAGGAGAGTTGTTGCAGTTCAGAATTGTCTCTTACCTTTCGGTGGTTGATGTAAATCTCTGGCGTTCCTTTGCCCAACACTGAAATGTTATTACCGATACCACTAATCAATGGCATTTGCTTGATGGCATCCACGGCAGAACCCAACTTAGACAAAGGGTTGCCAATCATGGAGACGTTTAATCCCATATTGTTAGACTTCACGTAGTTGCGATGTCCCTTCACCACGACTTCACCTAACAGCTTGGCGTCATCTTGCAGGGTGATATTACCAATAGATTCATTATGACAAATAAGATAGTTTGTCTTATATCCCATGGCAGATACTTTGAGAATATCTCCATTTGGGTATCCATCCAGTGAGAATGCACCATTCTCGTCGCTTACAGTGCCTTTTATAAATGTGGAGTCCTGATGGTTAAGCAAGAATACATTCGCATAAGGCAAGGCTTCGCCCTGCTCATTGATAATTTTTCCAGTGATGTGTTGAGCCATGGCAGGCATAGTTGCTATGCACAGAAATGGCAATAATATCTTTTTCTTCATAATTTTCTCTTTTAAAAATTTAGTTAATGTGACCATGTCTTTATAATTATTTTAATCGGTTGCAAAGGTAATCAATGTTTTCCTTATAATTTCTAACAAAAATCTAATATTTTTCTAATAAGCAGATATTATTTGTTCCAAGTTCGATTTTTTTTTGTACTTTTGCAGTGTTTAAATAGTAAGGATTATGAAGAAGGTTTATTATATTGCATTGTTAGCTATCATAATGATAGTATGCCTGCAAGGATACAATGTGCACTTGCAGTATTTAAATTACAAACTAGAATGTGTTGATAAAATCAATGATGTGTTAGTGCAATCAGTAGACGAAGAGTACCATAATAGAGCAAAAAGCAAAAAAGGGGGGATTACAAAGGAAAAGCAACATATCAAATATAAAATTTTTCATTCATTTAATCAAATACCTAGAGAAATTAAGAAAGAGCCGTTTTTTAACTTACGCACATTGAATATCGGTTCTTTGAAAAAAAAAGGCATTATAAGTAGCACGTCAGATGCGCTCACGTTATTGGAACAAGACCAAATAGAAAAAGAAGGAAAGCCTCTTAATTTAACTAATCTGAATGAAATAGTTAGCAGAAGAATGGAAGCCAAGATAGAGCGCTCCGTATTCTTACTCGACAAAAATAAAAAGATAATAAAGGCAGAAGGAGTTAAGAAAGTCCCTTCTTCGTGGGTTTACTCAAAATATGTAGCAGTAAATTTAGCCAATCTCCGATTTGTAAGAGTTGCTATGCCTGTTCCACCTTCTCAGTTTATAGCACACTCTATATGGACATTGGCTCTGTCTGTACTATTTGTACTGATAGCTGTAGTTTGTATCGGTTATCACCTCTTAGTAATAAAGAGAAAAGAGCAGCTTCTAAGAAATCGAGAACTAGGCGTTAATGGTATCATCCACGATCTTAAGGCTCCTATCAATAGCGTTATCTCTGTGTTGAGTTTGCTAAAAGTGAAGGTAAAGGAAGATAAGATATTGTTGGATGTAATTTCACAAGCAAGTGACAAGGCTAAGTTGTTGGTGAGCGATATAGAATCTATATTGCTTGCAGCCAAGGGTGGCAATGATAGAATATTACTCAATTTGAAGAAGGTCAGTCTTCTAGAATTAATAAATATCGTTAAGACAGATATGGACATATTATATAAGGAGAAGCCGCATAACATCGTTATTTCCGATGAGACGCAAGGTGAAGGCATGGCGTATGCCGACGAATTATATATCCGTAATGTGATGAGGAATCTGGTGGAGAATGCACTGAAATATTCTGATGACGGAGTGAATGTTCAAGTGTTAATCAGAAATATAGACGAAAGTATCGAGGTTAGCGTAACCGATGATGGGTGGGGCATTGCCCCCAAGGACCAGAAGTTGATTTTCAGACAGTTCTACCGTGTACGGCAGCATAACCAGGTTAAGGGATATGGTATCGGATTGGCTGTGGTGAAATATGTGGTGGAAGCACATCATGGAAGAATATGCGTAAATAGTGAATTAGGAAAGGGAAGCTGTTTTACCTTCAGTCTTCCTAAAGCACAATAAAAATGGCAGGAAAAATGGAAAAATTGAAAGTAATCATTGTGGATGACGATAAGTTGCTAGGCACTACACTGGTACTGGGCTTAGAAGGGTTAAGCATGAAACCTTACTATCTAGACTCATTGGATGGACTTTTGGATAAAATTTCTGAGGTCCAACCTAATATATTGGTACTAGACGTTGAGGTAGGTATGGGAAATGGCATCGAGATACTAAAAGAATTGAAGCTTCATGCCATCAACATACCTGTTATCATTATGTCCTCACATATTCAGATGGATTACATCTCAAAAGCATTGGAGAACGGGGCTTTTCATTTCTTGAAGAAACCATTTGAGATAGATGAACTTGGCGCATACATCCAGCGTTTTGCAAAAACTGATGAAAAGTTAGGGATAGTGACCGATATCCAAATAGGCTGTCTAAACTTGCATATGCAATCCCATGCTCTATATACTAAAAATAACGATCAACTTCATCTTTCTCAGAAACAGTTTGAGGTGCTTAGTATATTGGCACAAAATCTAGGGAAGATTACGACTCGTCAAACTTTGAAATGTCAACTATGGCCTGATGGCAACTATTCTGATCCCAGCTTAGATAACTACATTTCGCAACTAAGAAAAATCTTATCGGTTGATGAGAGTGTTAAATTAGAAACAATCCCGAAAGTTGGCTTCCTGTTAAAAACTAACAAATGAGAGTGTGCCATTCGTGTAAAGAAAAAGCCGCAAGGATATCGTGTGAGAATATCCTGGCGGCTTTATATGGTAGTTTGAAAAAACGTTATTTCTTGTCGTAAGCGTGAACAGGGTAGTCGATGGTGTAGTGAAGACCACGGCTCTCCTTGCGCTCGATAGCCATACGGGTGATGAGGTAACCCACATTGATCATATTGCGGAGCTCGCAGAGATCCTTGCTTACCTTTACACGCTTGAAGAGATTCTCGGTCTCTTCGTAAAGAAGGTCGAGGCGGTCCCAGGCACGCTTCAGTCGGAGGTCGCTGCGCACGATGCCAACGTAGTTGCTCATGCATTCGCCCACCTCCTTAACGCTCTGGGTAATCAATACCTTCTCCTCGTTGGTCATGGTACCCTCGTCGTTCCATGCAGGAACCTTCTCATTGAAATCATATTCATCTACATGCTCCAGACTGTGCTTGGCAGCAGTCTCGGCATAGACCACAGCTTCGATGAGAGAGTTGCTGGCAAGACGGTTGCCACCATGCAGACCGGTGCAAGAGCACTCGCCCAAGGCATAGAGGCGGTTGATGCTTGAACAGCCGTTCAGATCTACCTTGATACCACCACACATGTAGTGAGCGGCAGGACGAACTGGGATATAATCCTTGGTAATATCGATGCCGATGCTGAGACACTTGGCATAGATGTTAGGGAAGTGACGCTTGGTCTCCTCCGGATTCTTATGGGTAACATCCAGGCAGACATGATCCAGACCATGAATCTTCATCTCCTTATCGATGGCACGTGCCACGATGTCGCGAGGAGCCAAACTCAGGCGCTCATCATATTTCTCCATGAAGCTCTCGCCGTTAGGCAGACGCAAGATGCCGCCGTATCCACGCATCGCCTCGGTGATGAGGAATGCAGGGTGGGTCTCTCCAGGATGATAGAGGGCTGTAGGGTGGAACTGTACGAACTCCATATCAGCTACGGTACCCTTGGCACGGTAAACCATCGCCTCGCCATCACCGGTAGCGATGACAGGGTTGGTGGTAGTCTGATAAACGGCACCACATCCACCGGTACACATCACGGTAACCTTGCTCAGATAGGTATCCACCTTCTGGGTATCAGGATTCAGCACGTAGGCTCCGTAACAGTTAATATAAGGTGTACGGCGGGTAACACGGGCACCCAAGTGGTGCTGAGTGACGATTTCTACAGCGAAATGATTTTCCTTGATATCGATGTCCGGGCAGTTGCGCACAGCCTCCATCAGACCGCGCTGGATTTCAGCACCCGTATCATCAGCGTGATGAAGAATGCGGAACTCGCTGTGTCCGCCCTCACGATGAAGATCGAACTTGCCATCCTGCTGCTTGTCGAAGTTGACACCCCACTGCACGAGCTCCTTGATCTGCTCTGGTGCCATGGTGACAACCTGCTTCACAGCCTGATAGTCGCTGATGTAATCACCAGCGATCATTGTATCCTGTATGTGCTTGTCGAAGTTATCTACTTCCAAGTTGGTAACTGACGCCACACCACCTTGTGCAAATGAAGTGTTTGCCTCATCGAGTGAGGTTTTGCAGATCATACACACTTTACCTTTATGCGCTCTGGCTACTTTCAGGGCGTAACTCATACCGGCAACTCCTGAGCCGATAATCAGAAAATCATACTTATAAACCATGTGAGTTTATTCTAATAATGCTTAATTGTTTGCAAAAGTACTAATTTCTCTTTAAAAAGAGTAATAAGAGAGGGATTTTTTGTAATTTTGCAGCGAATTTTAAGGTAATATAGTCTTTTAGACTATCAAATAGTAGCTGAAAACGCTATTTTAAAGATAAAAGAACGAGATATGGCAGATAGAACTTTTCATAAGCGCTTCAATACGACGGCTCGTGTTGGAGTGGTGGTTTTCGCCCTCCTGGCAGGATACTTCTTCTGGGTCAAGATGGCGATTATTGGCATTTTCGTTGCCATCATCATTGTGGGCATGATCGAGCGTATTCTGAATACCACCTATACATTCAAGAAGGTGAAACCTATCGACCGAGATGACGAGATGGAATATCTCATCATCAACGAAGGCAGGTTCTCTTCCAACAGGAATGTGCCGGTATGCGACATCACCAGCGTGCATACCGCCAAGACCTTTCTGGGATTGGATCATTGCCTGGTGATAGAATACGGACATCATAATATGGTAACGGTGCAGCCCGATAATGAAGAGGCTTTCGAGAAAGAAATTAGTAAAAGACAATGAAAAAGATTATATATATGATGATGAGCTTCATCGTGGCAACGCTCATGGCGATGCCGGTGCAGGCTCAGGATGTGATTGAAGGAGAAGTGGTGGAGTCGCAGGACGACACGGAAGTGACCGACTCCACAATGTTGGATTCCCTGCCTGCCGATACATTGAAGCTGCCTTGGCCCGAATCGGTGCAGGTAGGTATCGGTAAACTCTTGGAAAGTAAGATGTTTGAGACGTCGCAGGTGGGTATCATGGTTTGGGATATGGATGCTGATTCCTGCATCTACAAGCACAACGAACGACAGCTGATGCGCCCGGCAAGTACGATGAAGCTCTTGACTGCCATCACCGCACTTGACAAGTTGGGTGGTTCCTATCAGTTCAAGACTCAGTTGAAATATACCGGAACCATTGAGGACGGTGTGCTGACGGGTGATGTTTACTGTGTGGGAGGTATGGATCCCCGTTTCAACAGTGATGACCTGACGGCATTTGTCAACAGTCTCAAGGATATGGGTGTGGATACCATTCGTGGTAACGTATATGCCGACCGTTCGATGAAGGATGCGGCATTACTGGGCGAAGGCTGGTGCTGGGATGATGATAATCCGGTACTTTCGCCATTGGTGTTTTCCCGCAAGGACATCTTCATGGACCGTTTCCTGGCTAAGTTGAAGGATGCAGGCATCGAATATGAGGAGATGTATGCCTCTACCAAGACCTGTCCTGCCAATGCCTTTACCATCTGTACCCGTTTCCATACCATGGACCAGGTACTGCATAAGATGATGAAGGAGAGTGACAATCTCTATGCCGAGTGCATGTATTACCAGATTGCGGCTTCTACGGGCAACCGTCCGGCAAGTGCCAAGAGTGCCCGCAACGTGGAACGGCAGTTGATCAATAAGCTGGGACTGGATGCTTCCCGCTACAGACTGGCAGATGGTTCTGGCTTGTCGCTCTACAACTATCTCAGTGCCGAGCTGGAGGTGATGATGCTCCGTTATGCTTTCCGCAACGATAACATCAAGCAGCATCTGATTCATTCCTTGCCTATAGCAGGTGTGGATGGAACCCTGAAGAAGCGTATGAAGAGCGGCAGTGCCCACGGCAATGTCAAGGCAAAGACGGGTACCCTGACCGGTATCATCTCACTGGCTGGCTATTGTACGGCAGCCAATGGACATGAGCTTTGCTTCTCTATCATCAATAATGGAATCATGCACGGCAGCAATGCCAGACATTTTGCAGACAAGGTTTGTAACCTGCTCTGCCAACCATAAGAGGAGATTGATAGTAAAGAGTTGATAGTTTACAGTTTATAGTTTATGGAAGAAATTCGTAGATTTGTAGATGAAATGATAACATGGGCGGGTGTCACTGGTGATTACGTGCCTATGCTTCGTCATATCCTGCTCACCATCACCGCTATCTTGCTGGCGATGCTGAGCGATTTCCTGTGTCGTAAGATTGTAGTTCCGTTGATCTCGAAGATTACGGAAAAGACGGAGGCTTCCTGGGATGATGTGTTGCTGAACAAGAAGGTGCTCACTTCTGCCTGTCATATCGTGCCTGCAGTGGTAATATGGTCGCTCATGCCGCTTATCTATCTGGAATATCCTATATTCAAGGAGATTCTGGAGCGTGCTACGGGTATCTATATCGTGGTGATGTCGGTACGTACGGTATTGGTGTTCATCGGTTCCTTCAAGGGATTGGAGAATAGCGGAGAGCGCCGCTCTTCGGCTCAGCAGTATTTCCATACCTTCTGCGGTGTACTCAGGGTATTGATGCTCTTTGTGGCTGGAGTGGTAGTGGTTGCCATTCTGTTGGGTAAGAGTCCGATGACCTTGTTTGCCGGCTTGGGTGCTACTTCGGCTGTCTTGATGTTGGTTTTCAAGGATACCATCCTCGGTCTGGCTGCCGGTGTGCGACTCACCAGCAATGATATGCTGCACAAGGGTGATTGGATTACCGTGAAGTCGGTAGATGCCAATGGTATTGTGGAGGATATGTCACTTACTACCGTAAAGGTGCGTAATTTTGATAATACCATCGTTACTATCTCGCCAGCTACCCTGGTGAATGGTTCGTTCCAGAACTGGATTGGAATGCAGAAGAGTGGGGGAAGAAGAGTAAAGCGAATCGTTTATTTTGATTTCCGTAGCATTCGATTGGTAGATGAAACCTTGAAGCAGACCTTGCTTGCCAAGCATTTCGCCACTGAGGATTCTTTCAAGTTGAAGGAATCTCTTCAGAAGGCGATAGAAAAGGATATTCAGGAAGGAAAGGATATTGAGGACTTGAAGAATCCTGCAGCTTTGGCTCCAACCAATCTTCAGCTTTATCGTAGATTCATGGAGAAATATCTGCGTCAACGCCCTGAGGTAAATACGGAACTCACCTTGATGGTTCGCCACATGGAAGCCACCCAGTGCGGTCTTCCTATCGAATTCTATTTCTTCATTAAGGACAAGGTATGGGTTAATTACGAGCATATCCTTGCCGACATCATGGAGCATGCCTATGCGCTTGCCAATGAATTCGGCCTGAAGATTTACGAGCAATATCCGGAGCAGTAGTTACTTTGAACAGTTTCGGCGGATTTGCAATCCGCCGCCGTATGGGTAACTATTGCGGATTTGCAATCCGCTAAAAGGACCGAAGCAAGAAAGTAACGCCCTGAAAGGGCAAAAGCATAATAATGATCAATAACTCTTTTTTTTCAACAGAAATACTCCGTTGGTTTCGTGAGAACGGCAGAGACCTGCCTTGGCGCGAAACCAGGGATCCTTATGCCATCTGGCTGAGCGAAATCATCCTTCAGCAAACCCGCATAGCCCAAGGTTGGGAATATTGGGAACGGTTCGTGCAGACCTATCCCAAGGTAGAAGACCTGGCTGCAGCCAGCGAGGATGATGTATTGAAACTCTGGCAGGGCTTGGGGTATTACTCCCGTGCCCGCAATCTTCATACTGCTGCCAAGCAGATCGTGGCTTTAGGTGCATTCCCCAATACCCTTGAAGGCATCAAATCCCTGAAGGGAGTAGGTGATTATACCGCTGCAGCCATCGGCTCTTTCGCTTTCGATATTCCGGCAGCTGTGGTTGATGGCAATGTCTATCGGGTGCTTTCCCGATATTTCGGCATCGATACTCCCATCAACTCAACTCAGGGGAAAAAGGAGTTTGCTGCTTTGGCTCAATCGCTCTTGCCTGCCTCCGATGCGGCATCCTATAATCAGGGAATGATGGATTTCGGTGCGATTCAATGCACCCCCCAGTCTCCGAAGTGTCTGCTCTGTCCGCTTGCAGAAACCTGCGAGGCTTTGCGTTGCGGCAGGGTAGAGGAACTGCCCGTCAAGAACAAGACCGTGAAGGTGAAGACCCGCCACCTCTCCTATATATATATAAGGTGTAAATCTTCGGCAGCGGATGGTACTGGAAAATCCGAACCGATGGTTGCCATCCATCGCCGTGGAAAAGGTGATATCTGGCAAGGATTATGGGAGCCTTATAATGTTTCGGATGTCAAGGAACTGCCTTCTTTCGTGAAGAATCCGATTTTGCTGGCAAAAGATGTCAAGCACGTACTGACTCATCGCATCCTTCTTGCCGACTTCTATCTACTGGAAACAGAAAGTCGTCCTCCACTTCCGGATGATTACATCTGGATCAGGGAAAGTGAGATAGAAGACTATGGGGTTCCGAGACTGATAGAAATCATGCTGGAAAAGATTAATCCTGCAGAATAGGATAAGTACATAATGATCTCTTTATAAAAATACATAATAATCTCTTCATATAAAATAAAGATGATTCAATTCAATAAGAAAATGAGAGGATGGGTGATAGCTGGCGCCATCGCTTTGCTCTCTACTTTTGGCTTGTCGTCCTCTATGTTGCCAGCTGCACAGGGGGATGCACCGGGGATGGAAATCCCGGTTTCAAAGAAAAAGGTATCGCAAACCATCAGAAAGCGTTTTGCCTATACCGTTTCATATAATCACGATACCCGTCAGCCTAACTGGGTGGCATGGACCTTGACCCGTGCTCATGCCTCTGGCAAATTGAAGCGTGGCGACTTTGAGGATGATATGGATATGCCATCGCCTAAGGGAACGAAGGCTGATTACTACAACAGCGGTTATGATAGAGGTCATCTCTGTCCGGCTGGCGATAACAAGTGGAATCAGAAGGCTATGGACGAATGCTTCCTGATGACCAATATGTGTCCTCAGACCCATGCTCTGAATGCGGGAATCTGGAATAGCATAGAACAGCAATGCCGTATCTGGGCTAAGAAATATGGTAAGGTCTATATCGCCTGCGGTCCGATATTCCTGAATAAGCAGCATCGCAAACTGGGTAAGAACAAGGTGGTGGTGCCTGATGCTTTCTTCAAGGTTATCCTCCGCACCGGCAAGAATCCGCAAGCCATCGGCTTTATCTGTCGCAACCAGGGAGCTACCGGACTGCAGAAAAAAGACTTCGTCAACTCGGTAGATGAGGTGGAGCGTATCACCGGCTATGATTTCTTCTCCAAACTTCCTGATAACATCGAGAAAAAGATAGAGGCAAAAGCTGATATCAAACAGTGGTAAAAGAAAAAGAGAGTCGCCCTGAAAGGGCAAAAGCTTTGAAATTGAAAGCTTTTGCCCTTTCAGGGCGACTTTTTTGTATCTGTTCTAAAACCCAGGGCGATGCCCTGGGCTAGGAGCTTCTGCCCTTTCAGGGCGTATTGGCTGTGACTTATGACACACCCCTTATTTCTGTTAATAGAATCTTAGTAGTTCTGAGCCTCAATCTGGAAGTAGCTCTGTGGGTGGTTGCAGACTGGGCAAACCTCTGGAGCTTGCTTACCTACTACGATATGACCGCAGTTAGAGCACTGCCAGATGCAGTCGCCGTCACGAGAGAAGACGAGCTTGTCCTGCACGTTCTTCAAGAGCTTGCGATAACGCTCCTCGTGGTGCTTCTCAATCTCAGCCACCATTTCAAACTTGATTGCAATCTCCTCGAAGCCTTCCTCGCGTGCTTCCTTTGCCATGCGTGGATACATATCAGTCCACTCGTCGTGCTCACCATTAGCAGCAGCCTCCAGGTTCTTCTCTGTATCCTGGATAGCACCGCCCTCCAGGTACTTGAACCACAACTTGGCGTGCTCCTTCTCGTTGGCAGCTGTCTCTTCAAAGATGTTAGCTATCTGAACATAACCGTCCTTCTTAGCCTTACTTGCAAAATATGTATATTTGTTACGAGCCTGTGACTCACCAGCGAATGCCTCCTGGAGGTTCTTCTCTGTCTTTGTTCCTTTTAATTCCTTCATAATGTATTCTGTTTTATGTTATTAATATGTTATTTATCTATTTTCGTTTGCAAATATATTGAAAATATTCCAATTATGCAAGAAAATAATGTATTATTTAGCTTTTTGGCGCTTATTTAGATAAAATAAAGAAAAACCAAGCATCGCCATACCGAATATCCACGAAATGATGGCACTTGTTACCATTCCCAGCGTATGGGTGAAACCTGCCACGATGAATGTCAGGAAGCTTACAGCAGCTACTGTAATCGCGTATGGCAACTGAGATGAAACATGGTGTACATGCTTGCACTCGGCTCCGGCACTCGCCATAATGGTGGTATCGCTGATAGGTGAGATGTGGTCGCCACAGACAGCACCAGCCATACAGGCAGAGATGGAAATGATGCGCAATGGGTCGGCTCCTGGGAATACTGCGATACAGATAGGTATCAGGATACCGAAGGTTCCCCAGGATGTACCTGTGGCGAAAGCCAGGAAGGCTGCAACCAGGAAGATGATGGCTGGCAGGAGCATCTGGAGTTCAGAAGCGCTGCTTGCCACTACGGTGGATACATATTCTGCTGCCCCCAGCGAGTCGGTCATGCTCTTCAGAGTCCATGCCAGAGTAAGAATTAGAATGGCTGGTACCATTGCTTCGAATCCCTTGATCAGACTACTCATCGCTTCATCGAATGGCAAGGTCTTGCGAACCGTAAACATCAGAATGGTCAGAATCAAGGCTGCCAATGAACCAATCACCAGACCTATAGAGGCATTGCTGCCTGCAAAGGAGTCAACGAAGTTCATATAGTTGGCATTGCTGGCATCGAAGAAACCTCCCGAATAAACCATACCTGCCATACAGAAGATAATCAACATAATGATTGGAATCACAAGATCGCTCACAGATCCTTTACTCTTGGATGATTCTTCCTGCTTCGCTCCCACACCATGCTCCACGATCTGCAGCTTGGTATCGCTCACCTCGTCGAGCTTTCCTCCGTTGGTGCGCTCATACCATTCCTTCAGTCTTGCATCATACTTGCTCATCGCCTTGAAGTCGAAGCCCATGATCACGATGCCAAACATAAAGAGGATGGTGAAGAATGCGTAGAAATTGTAGGGTATCGCCTTGCAGAAAAGTGCCAGTCCATTCTCGCCTCCCGATACGAAGCCTGATACTGCTGCTGCCCAACTGGAGATTGGGGAGATGATGCAGACTGGAGCTGCTGTGGAGTCGATGAGATAAGCCAGTTTCTCCTTGGTTACGCCATTGCGCACTGCGATAGGGCGCATCACCGAACCCACGGTAAGGCAGTTGAAGTAATCATCGATGAATATCAGAATACCGAGCAGAATGGTGGCTACCTGCACACCAATCTTCGACTTTACGTGCTTGGAAGCCCATCGGCCGAAAGCCGCAGAACCACCCGCCTTGTTCATCAGTGATACGATGCTGCCCAGAACCACCAGGAATACCAGGATGCCCACGTTCCAAGGGTCGGAAAGGCAATGTATCAAACCGTATGCCTTGGCATCATCGCCTTCGCCTACGGTGTGGTTGGTCAGATGAACGAGGAATCCGTCGAAACCTGTTCCCATCGAAATGCAATATTGAACGGCACCCAGAATGATACCGATAAAAAGAGAAGAATAGACCTCCTTCGTCTTCAGCGCCAGAGCGATGGCGACGATAGGAGGTAGTAACGACCATGCGGTCCCAATCATGTTGTAATCCATTTGTTATTAATATATTTTTAAATTTTTGAATATTCCCTTGCTGAATCGCTGCCCACGAGTCTATCTTTATCATTGGAAAGGCACACAAAAACATCATAACTTCTAAGCCCATCGGATCCGATGGGCTTAAAAGTTATGTTTCATGAATTTATAATGCAATCTCCTATAATACCATCTCCTCGTATTCCAGTCCGAAGACATCGGCAACCGCCTTGAATACTACCTTGCCATTCACGATGTTCAATCCCCGATACAAAGCCTTGTCTTCCTTGCACGCCTTTCGCCATCCCTTGTCGGCAAGAGCGAGGGCATACTTCAGGGTGGCATTGGTCAAGGCGATGGTAGAGGTATGAGGCACGGCTCCTGGAATGTTAGCTACGGCATAATGCACAATGCCATCTACCATGAATGTCGGATCGGAATGGGTGGTTGGATGAGAGGTCTCGAAGCATCCTCCCTGGTCGATAGCCACATCCACCAGTACGGTGCCTGGTTCCATCAGCTTCAGCATGTCCCTGGTAATCAGGTGTGGAGCCTTGTCACCCGGAACGAGTACACTGCCTACTACGATATCAACATCAGCCAATTCCTTTCGGATATTGTGCTCGTTGGAATAGAGGGTGTGCGCATTGATTGGCAATTCCATCTCCAACTGGCGAAGACGAGGCAGACTGATATCGGTAATCCATACATCAGCTCCTAATCCCGTTGCCATTCTTGCTGCTGCTTCTCCCACGGTTCCACCGCCCAGAACGAGAACCTTCGCACGGTTCACGCCCGGCACACCGCTGATCAGCTTACCCTTGCCGCCCTTGGTCTTCTGCAGATAGTAGGCACCATTGATAATCGCCATTCTTCCTGCTACCTCACTCATCGGAATGAGCAGTGGCAGATGATGGTTGTCGGTTTCTACCGTCTCGTAAGCCAGACAGACTGCACCACTCTTGATCATGGCATCGGTGAGCTCTCTGTCGCAGGCAAAATGGAAGTAAGTAAAAACAAGCTGATCCTGATGGATGAGTGGATATTCCTCGGCGATAGGTTCTTTCACCTTGATAATCATCTCAGCCTCGCGATACACACTCTGGATGTCGGGCAGGATCCTGGCTCCTACCTTTACATACTCCTCATCAGCAAAACCACTGTTCTCACCAGCAGTATGCTGCACCATCACTTCGTGTCCATGTCGAATGAATTCAGCTACACCAGCAGGAGTCATTCCCACACGATTCTCATTATTCTTGATTTCTTTTGGAATACCTATCTTCATGATGTTGTGGTTTTAGAGGTTATACATCATTTTAACGGGATAAAGATAGTGAAAAAATCAATAGGTTGTATCGTTTGTATAGAAGATTTAACATATCTTTCTTGCTTGGTTAAGATTAGAACATAAAAAAGATTAAAAAAGATGGCTGCTATCATCTTTTTGCTTATCTTTGTCCTCGTAAGCGTTTTAAACTTAATAAATGGAGGACTTATTATGAATGTCAATACAGGTATCAAGCAAGCAGTGATCTTAGCCATAGGCATTATCGTGCTTGGATTTTGTGTCAAGTCTGGACTTGAAAGTGTGATTGCCAAAGACCGCAAAGTGGTGGTGAAAGGATTGGCAGAAAAGGAAGTTGAGGCTGATAAGGTGACATGGCCTATCGTTTCCAAGGAGATTGGCAACGACTTGCCGCAGCTCTATAAGAAGATCAACGCTACCACCAGCACCATCCGCCAGTTCCTGCTGGCAAATGGAGTGAAGGCAAATGAAATCAATGTCAATGCCCCTGTGGTCATCGACCTCAATGCTGAGCGATATGGCGAAAACCGTCAGCCTTACCGTTACAACATCACGTCGATCATCACCGTGACTTCCCGGAATGTGAAGGTGGTTCGTGGTATCATCGCCCGGCAGGGTGACCTGCTTCAGAAAGGTGTGGCCATCGTGGATGGTGGCTACGAGAATCCGGTGAAGTACGAGTATGTGGCTTTCCGCGAGATGAAGCCGAAGATGATGCAGGAGGCAATTGAGAATGCAGAGAAGACTGCAGCTCAGTTTGCCGAAAACAGCAAGAGCAAGATTGATAAGATCATGAACGCTGACCAAGGGCAGTTCTCGATAGAGGATAGAGATTCCAATACTCCTTATATTAAAAAGGTGAGGGTAGTGACTACGGTTACCTATTCTTTGAAAGACTAGTAATTAAATAAATATATAGTACGAAATGAAAAAAATGATTTACATGGTGATGGCGCTTGCCTCACTAAGCTACTCAACCCAGACCATGGCGCAGTCACAGGGATTGCAGAAAAAGGTGAATGCCTATTTCCTACAGTCGCTCAAAGCGCAGCAGAAAGCATTGGAGAAAGACGGTAAGGCGGAATTCTCTAAAAACACACCTCTTGACACCAAGCTCCAGGCTGCTATAGACGGCAAGGATATTGCCAACTACCAGAAGATGGTATGGACAGCCTGGTGCGATGCCAACAAGAACCTGCAGGAAGAAAAGCTCATAGAACCTGAAGATCTGACATTGGCAAAAAACAGCTCCTGGAATCTGCCTCAGTGTCTGGAGCCAAATGCGGTGATGCCTTATTATTATGGTAAGAAGGGAGTGGCTGCCGATGGTAAGTTCCCACTCTTCCTGTATGTTCACGGATCGGGACCTAAGGACCATGAGTGGTCGAATGGTATCAAGCTCGGTCTGAGCTTCCAGGATTCTCCTTCCATCTATTTCATTCCTCAGATTCCTAACGAGGGTGAATATTATCGCTGGTGGCATCTCTCCAAGCAGTATGCTTTCGAGAAGCTGATTCGCCAGAACCTGGTAAAGGGTGAGGTGGATGCCAACCGTCTCTATGTATTCGGTATCAGCGAAGGTGGTTATGGCAGTCAGCGTCTTGCTTCCTTCTATGCCGACTATTGGGCAGCAGCGGGTCCGATGGCAGGTGGCGAACCTTTGAAGAATGCGCCTGTGGAAAACTGTGCCAATATCGGCTTCTCTTTCCTCACGGGTGCTGATGATACCGGTTTCTATCGCAACGACCTGACCTGGTACACCCAGGTGGCTTTCGATTCTGCGCAGTTGGCTCGCCCGCTGTCAGTGGATAAGACTCCAATCTTCCGTCATCGCATCCAGCTCTTGCCGGGTATGCAGCATCACATCACCTATGGTCTGACTACTCCTTGGCTCAAGCAGTTTGTGCGCAATCCATATCCTAAGACCGTGGTCTGGGAGGATTTCGAGATGGATGGCAGACATCGTTCCGGTTTCTACAACCTGCAGGTGCTGGCTCGCCCATCAGAGTCTAGAACCTACTACGAGATGGATATCGACAAGAACGTGGTTTCCATCAAGGTGAGCAATGTGGATTACACCACTATCTTGAAGGATAAGCAGTGGGGAATCGATCTGAAGTTCAACCGCAGCTATTCTCCTGCCACTGGTGGTAAGTTGAGAGTTTATCTCAATGACCAGTTGGTCAACCTCAATGAGCCTGTAACCATCATGGTAAACGGCAAGCAGGTATTCCACGGTATTGCCAAGGCAGATTTGCAGGCAATGGTGAACAGTTGTGCGGAATACTTTGACCCATGTCGAGTATATCCTGTTGCAATCGATTTGGCTTATTGATTTTAAAGAATGATTAGATGAAGAAAAATGTTTGTTTATATGCCATGATGGCTTTAGCCGTTATGGGATGTTCTCAGAATAACAAGAAACAGGAAGGCAGCTCAACGGGACTGCCTTCTCGTGTTGAATCAGAGAGTAAGGCTGGGGCAGAGAAGGCAGATCAGTCAGTAGCTGGCAGTAGTAATCAGTCTGCTTCTGCTGGAAAGGTGCAGGTGCTTACGGCTTCCGATTTCAGGAAGAAGATTATGGATTACGAGTCTCATCCCGAAGAGTGGGTATTTGCAGGCTCCCGTCCTGCCGTCATCGATTTCTACACCACCTGGTGTGGACCTTGCAAGATGATGGCTCCCATGGTAGAATCTCTTGCCGGGAAATATGCCGGCAAGATAGATTTCTATAAGGTGGATATCGACCAGGAATCCGAACTGGCTTCCGTCTTCGGCATCCGCAGCATCCCTACCTTCCTCTTCATCCCGATGAAAGGTAATCCTACTATACAGATGGGCGCTATGCAGAAGGAAGATTTCGAGGAAATCATCGGAAAAATGATGGGGAAGTGATAAATGGTGATTTACTGCATACTTATAAGTAGGTATTTCTTGGCAAATACCTAGTTTTGATGATGCCCGAAATTTGGTGGTTTATCAGATAATATCTAAATTTGCACTCGGAAAAAATGTTTAATGTAATTAAAAGTATTATAGTATTATGATTATCGAAAATGTTCATGCAAGAGAAATCTTGGATTCTCGTGGCAATCCTACAGTAGAGGTTGAAGTTTCTTTGAAGTCAGGTGTCGTAGGTCGTGCATCGGTTCCTTCTGGTGCATCCACTGGCGAGAACGAGGCTTTGGAACTTCGTGATGGCGACAAGAACCGCTATGGCGGCAAGGGTGTCTTGAAGGCAGTTGAAAACGTGAATCAGGTAATTGCTCCTGCTTTGGTTGGCTTCTCTGCCTTGGAGCAGCGTGCCATCGATTATAAGATGTTGGAACTCGACGGTACCAAGACCAAGTCAAACCTGGGTGCCAATGCCATCCTCGGTGTTTCTCTAGCTGTGGCTCATGCTGCTGCTGAGTATCTCCACATTCCATTGTATCGCTACATTGGCGGTTGCAATACTTACACCCTTCCTGTTCCTATGATGAACATCATCAATGGTGGTGCTCACTCTGATGCGCCTATCGCCTTCCAGGAGTTCATGATCCGTCCTGTGGGTGCTCCTTCCGAGAAGGAGGCTATCCGTATGGGTGCAGAGGTGTTCCATACCTTGGCTAAGCTCCTGAAGAGCCGCGGTCTTTCTACTGCCGTAGGTGATGAGGGCGGTTTCGCTCCTGCACTCGATGGTATAGAGGATGCGCTCGACAGTATCTGCCAGGCTATCAAGGATGCCGGTTATGAGCCAGGTAAGGACGTGAAGATTGCCATGGACTGTGCTGCCAGCGAGTTTGCCGTTCAGGAGAATGGTGAGTGGTTCTACGATTACCGCCAGTTGAAGGATGGCAAGAAGAAGGATCCTAATGGAAAGAAACTGACTGCTGCTGAGCAGATCAAGTTCCTGGAAGAACTGATTACCAAATATCCTATCGATTCTATCGAGGATGGTCTTGATGAAAACGATTGGGACAACTGGGTGAAGTTGACCGCTGCCATCGGCGACCGTTGCCAGTTGGTAGGTGACGACCTCTTTGTTACCAACGTGAAGTTCCTGGAGAAGGGTATCAAGATGGGTGCAGCCAACTCTATCCTCATCAAGGTAAACCAGATTGGTTCTCTTACCGAGACACTGGATGCTATCGAGATGGCTCATCGTCATGGTTACACCACCGTTACTTCCCATCGTTCTGGTGAAACCGAGGACACTACGATTGCCGATATTGCCGTAGCAACTAACTCCGGTCAGATTAAGACGGGTTCTATGAGCCGTACCGACCGTATGGCCAAGTACAACCAGCTTATCCGCATTGAAGAGCAGTTGGGCAATAATGCAGCTTACGGTTATAAGAAATTGAAATAGGAATGAATATACGAAATTGAAGTGCATCAATTTCACCATGACAGAACACAATTAAATAGAATAGATCAGATACGAAAATAGATGGGCATGGATGACCGTGAGGGTTGTCCATGCTTTTTATCTTCTATGATGTATCTGCATCTTACATATTTGATAGGATAACTTCGATATATTTTACGGATTAAGATAAAAAGCAAAATAACAATGACAAACGTATTGATAAGTGCTGCCGGACTGTGCGGTGCCACCATTATCGGTGCCATTCTGGGTTTCTTCGTCAAGGAGTTGCCCCATAAATGGAACGACGCTGTATTGGGATATTGTGCCGGAATCATGCTGGCAGCTTCCACGCTGGGACTGATAGTGCCAGCCTTCGAACAGACCGGACTTTGGTGGCTGGTAGTAATCGGAGTAATGGCAGGAGCCCTGTTTTTGAACGTGCTCGATCTGGTGACTCCCCATCTTCATCATATCACGGGACTCGACCCCGAGGAACATCGCAACAATGCCCGACTCAGCCATGTGATGCTTTTCGTGATGGCGATAGCCCTGCACAAACTGCCCGAAGGCATGGCGGCTGGTGTGAGCGTCTGCTCTGCAGAAGGTGCCACGGAGTGGGGTGTTTCCTTCGGTATCGCCCTGCAGAACATTCCCGAGGGAATGGTGATTATCGCTCCTTTGATGATGGCAGGCGTTTCTGCTGCTCGCACCTTCTTCATCTCCATTTTCATCGCCCTGCTCGAAGTGGCAGGCATCCTGTTAGGTTTCGGTTTGGGTTCAGCCTCTTCCACCTTTCTCCCCGTGATGTTGGGTTTTGCCGGTGGCGCCATGCTTTATGTAACGAGCGATGAGATGATTCCCGAAACCCATGCCCATGGCTTTCAGAAGCAAGCCACCTATGCTCTTCTCCTGGGCTTCATCACCTTTGTGTTGATGGAGAAATATGTATGATTAGATTCTGATACCGAGGCAGGTAGTATTTCCTAAATACAGAGTGTACTTAGGTGTAGGCTTTTTGGAGAAAAAAAAGCGGAGCGTGATTTCACAACCACACTCCGCGCAAACTTAAACAACCAATAAAAGAAATAGATTGATCGTTCTTTGTTATATCTGATGAAGAGTAGCTCTTTTAGAGCTTTTGCGTTTTCTTTTTCTTAAACGAAAACTATAACTTATAATTAAACCAGAAAATTGCTTGTTATCTGATGAAGAGAAGCTCACGATACTTAGGCAATGTCCAGAGCTCATCGGCTACAGTCAACTCCAACTTGTCAATCTGATAACGGATCTCCTCCATCTTTGGAGCTACGGTGTCATGATAAGCTATCGCCTTATCGTGCTCATTCTCAATCTTGTTGGCAACCTTGCGGGCATTAACCAACTCCTCAACACCAGTCTCGATAATCTGAGTGCGCTCGGCAATCTTCTTGATGATATTGATGTTGCGGGCAGTCAACTTCTTGCCTTCCTCGTCGCCGAAGATGTCAATCATATTCTCCACATTCTTAGCCAACTGACTCTGATAGTGAGTAGCCACAGGAATGATGTGGTTCATGCTCAAGTCGCCCATCACACGAGCCTCAATCTGAATCTTCTTGGTGTAGGTCTCCCATTTCACCTCGTTGCGGGCTTCCAACTCGTTCTTCTTCATGACACCCATATCCTCGAACATCTTGATAGACGCAGGGTCGAGATAACGCTCGAAAATCTTTGGACAGCTCTTCTCGCAGTCCAGACCACGCTTGGCAGCTTCCTCTACCCACTCATCTGAGTAACCATTACCGTCGAAACGGATTGGCTTGCAGGTCTTCAAATCCTGACGAACGATATCGATGATGGCAGATGTCTTATCCTCACCCTTGGCAATCAACTCATCCACACGCTTCTTGAAGTCGGTCAAAGCCTCAGCTACGGCGGTGTTCAATACAATCATTGCTGATGCACAGTTAGCCTCAGAACCTACTGCACGGAACTCGAAACGGTTACCGGTGAAGGCAAATGGAGATGTACGGTTACGATCGGTGTTATCAATCATCAACTCTGGAATCTCAGGGATATCCAGCTTCATTCCCTGCTTGCCAGCCACGGTGAAGAGATCCTTCTTGTCGGCTTTCTCAATGTGCTCGAGAAGGTCGGTCAACTGCTTGCCGAGGAATGAAGAGATGATTGCTGGAGGTGCCTCGTTGGCGCCCAGACGATGTGCATTGGTAGCGCTCATGATAGAAGCCTTGAGCAAACCATTGTGCTTATATACACCCATCAAAGTCTCTGTGATGAAGACTACGAAGCGGAGGTTATCCTCTGGTGTCTTGCCAGGACCATGGAGCAGGATGCCGGTATCAGTAGCGAGACTCCAGTTGTTGTGCTTACCAGAACCGTTGATGCCTGCGAATGGCTTCTCATGGAGAAGTACGCGGAAACCGTGATGGCGAGCCACCTTCTTCATTAAACTCATCAAGAGCATGTTGTGATCAACGGCAAGGTTGGTCTCCTCGAAGATAGGTGCCAACTCAAACTGGTTTGGTGCTACCTCGTTGTGGCGGGTCTTGCAAGGAATACCGAGCTCAAGAGCCTGGATTTCCAAATCCTTCATGAAAGCCTGAACACGCTCTGGGATGGCGCCGAAGTAGTGGTCGTCCATCTGCTGGTTCTTGGCAGAATCGTGACCCATCAGGGTGCGACCAGTCAGCATCAGATCAGGACGTGCAGCATACAAGCTTTCATCTACCAGGAAGTACTCCTGCTCCCAACCGAGATTGGAAATAACTTTCTTGACATCAGGGTTGAAGTAGTGGCAAACCTCTGTAGCTGCTACGTTTACAGCGTGCAATGAACGGAGCAATGGAGCCTTATAGTCGAGAGCCTCACCTGTATAAGAGATGAAGACAGTAGGGATACAGAGTGTATCGTCGATGATGAATACAGGCGATGTTGGATCCCATGCAGAATAACCGCGAGCCTCAAAAGTAGAGCGGATACCGCCAGATGGGAAAGAAGAAGCATCAGGTTCCTGCTGAACGAGCAACTTACCTGAAAATTCCTCGATCATACCACCCTTGCCATCATGCTCGATGAAGGCATCGTGCTTCTCGGCAGTACCTTCTGTCAATGGCTGGAACCAGTGAGTGTAGTGGGTTACGCCATTCTCGTCAGCCCACTGCTTGATGCCTTTGGCCACGGCGTTGGCGATGTTACGGTCGAGACGTGCTCCGTTGTCGATGACATCTACCAGTTTCTCATAGACGTCGGCAGGGAGATACTTGTACATCTTCTGTCGGTTGAATACCTTCTTTCCGAAGAATTCACTTGGTCGCTCGCTAGGAGCGGTTACCTCAACAGGCTTTCTCTTGGAAGCCTCTGAAACAGCTTCAAATCTTAAGTTGCTCATACCTTATATAATTTAAAATTTCTGATTTTCAATGTTTTTATAATCTGTTGGAACGTTTATTTTCCCAGCCATTTGGCGATTCTCTCCATAGCCTCCTTGCAGTCTTCGTGCTCACCGAAGGCAGTAAGACGGATGTAGCCTTCGCCCGAAGGACCGAAGCCGACACCAGGGGTGCAGACTACGCTTGCGCCATAGAGCATCTCCTCGAAGAACTTCCAGCTTGGTGTATCGTTAGGAGTCTTCACCCAGAGATATGGAGCATTCTCGCCACCATATACTCTCAGTCCGAGTTTCTGAAGTTCCGCTCTCATAAAGTGGGCGTTCTCCATATAGTAATTGATGGTTGCCTTTACCTGTTCCTTACCCTCAGGGGTGTAGATGGCTTCGGCAGCACGCTGGCTGATATAGCTGGTACCATTGAACTTGGTGCACTGGCGGCGGTCCCAGATAGGGTTCAGTGCCACTTCCTCACCAGTCAAAGTCTTGGCCTTCAATTCCTTTGGTACGATGGTGTATCCGCAGCGTACACCAGTGAAACCGGCAGTCTTGGAATAACTGTGGAATTCTATCGCCACCTTTCTGGCTCCACGAATCTCGTAGATAGAATGAGGAATATCTGGGTCGGTGATGTATGCCTCGTAGGCAGCATCATAGAGGATGATGCTCTCGTTCTTGATAGCGTAGTTCACCCATTTTCTGAGTTCTTCCTTCGAGATGACCGTACCTGTTGGGTTGTTTGGATAGCAGAGATAAATCATATCCACACGGTGATCTGGAATCTGAGGGATGAAGTCATCGCTCTCATCACATGGCATGTAGGTTACATTGCTCCACTTGCCGTTCTCAAAGACTCCCGCTCTGCCAATCATCACGTTAGAGTCGATATATACAGGATAAATCGGGTCGGTGACACCGATGTTGTTATCCCATCTCAAAATCTCCTGGATATTTCCTGTGTCGCTCTTGGCTCCGTCGTTAACGAATACCTCGTTGACATCGAGATGAATGCCGCGAGGCAGGAAGTCGTTCTTGATAATAGCCTCACGGAGGAAGTCGTAGCCTCGCTCCGGACCGTAGCCTCGGAAGGAAGCTTGTACGGCCATCTCATCCACTGCCTTGTGCATCGCCTCGATGACGGCAGGGCAGAGGGGCTGGGTTACATCACCGATGCCCAGACTGATAACTCGTTGTTTCGGGTGGGCAATCTTGTAAGCGTTTACCTTCTTTGCGATGTCGGCAAACAAGTAATTGCTAGCCAACTTCAGGAAATGTTCATTAACTAATGCCATATTTTTGTTCTCCTTTATTGCGGTCTTTTTATCAACCTTTGTTATTTAAGTTTGCTCTTAATTTATAATTCAAATTCTCCTTCGAAGACGAAGGCGGCAGGTCCCGTCATATAGACATGGTCATCTGCCTCGCTGTATTCTATTTCCAGCGTTCCGCCATCCATTACGATACTGCTCTTTCTACCGGCACGCTTGGTCAGGGCTGCGGCTACAGCTGTGGCACAAGCTCCTGTTCCGCAAGCCATTGTTATTCCGCTTCCCCTTTCCCAAACTCGTGTCCTTATAATGTCAGTGTCTGTAATTTGTGCGAACTCGATGTTGCATCGTTGAGGAAAGGCTTCGTCTCTTTCTAGAATCTTGCCATAGTGGGCGATGTCGATGGTGTCGATATCATCCACGAAGGTTACGAAATGCGGATTGCCCATGCAGACGTAGGTGCCTTCGAAGATTCTGCCATCGGCTTCGAGTACCGAAGGACCTCTGAATTGCTGTGGATTTTCCAGTCTCGGCTTCAGCATATCCACTGTTACTGAATCCACAACTTTCTTGTTATCCTGAAGATGCAATTTCAATATCTTGATGCCCGATAGCGTTTCCAGTCGGATGGTTTCTTTTCGGGTCAATCCTTTTTCATAAAGATACTTTCCGATGCATCGGCTTGCATTGCCGCACATCATCGCTTCTGAACCATCGGCGTTGAAGATGCGCATCGAGTAGTCGGCTCTTCTGCCATCCTGCGGCTTTCCGATGAGAACCAGTCCGTCGCTTCCGATGCCTGTATGATAAGCACTCCAAGCTATGGCTGCCTTTTCGGGGTCTGGGATGTTGTACAGCTGGGTATCTACATAGATGTAGTCATTGCCCGCCCCATGCATCTTGGTGAAATGAACTGTTTCTTTCATATTGCGTTGTCCTTTAAGTTTGAATACTCTTCTTTATCTCTCACGTCTTGTCTTTTGTGAGACTTGACCTTTTGATAGTCTTTCGAATCTTTCGATGACTATTTGTTTGATTTCGGTTGCAAAGGTACGACTTTTTGTTGGAATAGACAAGAAAATATATACAGGAAATAATAATAAAATTTAGTCTTCTTTCAAATTGTAATGAAGAAAAGCTTGAATGCTTACAATTTGTAAGGAGAATGCAATATGACTGGATAAATTTAAAATAACCGCGAAAAAGTAGCAACGAAATGTTTGTGATTGCTTTAAAATACTGACAAAATGTATTAATTTTGCAGCCGAAAACGAACATAATGTAAAGAATAGCTTGGCTTGAGTGACAATCAAAGATGGTCCGTTTTCAATAGAGACAATCAATAAAAGTAGTAACACATTATTAATTATTAAAGGATTATGAAGAAGATTGAGGCAATTATCCGCAAGTCTAGATTCGAGGATGTCAAGAAGGCACTTTTGGCTGCCGACATCGAGTGGTTCTCTTATTATAATGTAAGAGGTGAGGGAAAGATGCGCCAGGCTCGCATTTATCGTGGTGTGATGTACGATACCAGCAGCATCGAACGCGTACTTTTGAATATTGTGGTTCGTGATAAGAATGTGGAGCCAACCATCGCTGCCATCCAGGGAGCTGCACAGACTGGCGAAGTGGGAGATGGCAGAATCTTCGTGATTCCTGTACTGGATACCGTCAGAATCAGAACCGGCGAACGAGGTGATATCGCATTGTATAATGCTGAGAAAGAGGAGTAGAGATACTTTTATATAATATTGTATTCTAATTTAACTATAAGATATATATATGAGCAGTTTATTGTTGACAACTCTTGATACGGGTAACACAGCGTGGATGATCATGGCAACCATCTTGGTGCTCTTGATGTCAATCCCAGGTATAGCACTTTTTTATGGCGGTTTGGTGCGCCAGAAGAATATCCTGAGCATTCTGATGCAGACGGTATTCATCGTGGCAGTAGTCAGTTTGATATGGGTGGCCTTCGGATATTCCTGGGCTTTCTCTACAGAATATGCGGATAGCGGCAATCCTCTGGCTTGCATCATCGGAGGTTTCGACAAGTGTTTCCTTCATGGCATCGGATTGGATGCGCTGATGCCAACGGGTATTCCAGAGCTCACTTTCGTGATGTTCCAGTGCATGTTTGCCCTGATTACTCCAGCCCTGATTCTCGGTGCATTCGCCGAGCGTGTCAAGTTCTGCGGTTATGTACTTTTCACCGTTCTTTGGGTCATCATCGCTTATCTCCCTATGGCTCACTGGGTATGGGGCGGCGGTTTCCTGCAGGAGATGGGAGCCATCGACTTTGCGGGTGGTACTGTGGTACATATCAATGCCGGTGTGGCTGCTTTGGTCATGGCACTCTGTGTCGGCAAGCGTGATGATTATCGTGCGGGTCATCCTATCACTCCTCACAACATCACCTTCGTGTTCATGGGTATGTCATTCCTCTGGCTGGGATGGTTCGGATTCAATGCCGGTAGCGGATTGGCAGCTGATGGTCTGGCAGCCAATGCCTTTCTGGTAACTCATGTCGCAACAGCAGCAGCTGCCACCACCTGGATGCTCATCGACTGGATTGTCAACAAGAAGCCAACCACGGTGGGTGCTTGTACCGGTGCCGTAGCCGGATTGGTAGCCATCACTCCTGCGGCCGGTAGTACGGATATTTTAGGTGCCTTCTGCATCGGTGTCATTTCCACCATCGTCTGCTTCTTCATGGTAGCCGTAGTGAAGGAGAAGTTCAAGTATGATGATGCCCTCGATGCCTTTGGTGTTCATGGTATGGGTGGTATCCTGGGATCTGTCCTCACCGGTGTCTTCGCTACAAGATACGTAACTGGAGCCGAAGGCGTGCAGGGTGCTCTCTATGGCGACTGGCATCAGCTCTGGGTTCAGGTGGTAGCCACCGTGGTAAGCATCATCTACAGCATCGTAGTTACCTATATTATCTTCAAGGTGGTAGATAAGACAGTAGGTGTACGTGTTGACAAGCGAGTAGAGGAGGAAGGTCTCGACATCTACGAGCATGGTGAGAGTGCTTATAGCAACTAATTGCGAAATTCGATTATCTGATATGATTAGATTAATGGTGTTTCATTTTGAGGAATGGAACACCATTTTTTTATGAGAAATCCTCAACTTGCATAATGAAATAGCCACAACTTGCACAATGAAAATGCCACAACTTGCACAATGAAAATGCCTCAACTTGCATAATGAAACGTTTAAGTTGTTGATATTCAATAACGTTATGCCCACTATTTTCCCAAAGAATTCCTATATATAATAATGTGTAATCCCCGTTTCTCCTTAAATCTTCTAGTTCTTCCTATATTCAAGTGCTTTTTTATGTTAAATCTCTATGTTGTTTAGTGACAATATCGGATATTCTTTTTATATTTGTCAACAAATTAAAGAGATAACAATTATGACTAATGACTCATTTTCAATAAGATTGCGGGAAGCGCGCCTGATGATGGGACTCAGTATGGATAAACTCGTAGAGCGGACCAACGGAGCCATCACCAAGCAGAGTATATCCCGTTATGAGAAAGGCATCATGCGCCCCAAGCGTGATGCCCTGCAAGCCATAGCCAAAGCCCTCAATATCAGCGAGGCATATTTCGAAGGAATCAATCTCAAGATAGATGTTCCGATGCTCCGTACCACCTCCAATGGTAAGTTATCCGAAGACGAGTTGCAAGCCCTTGAAGCGAAACTCTCTTTTTGGGCAGAGCAGTATCTTGCCAAGGAGCGTTTAATATATTGTCAGTCTAGCTCTCATGAAGAGAAATACTTTAAAAACATCCTTTTTAAGAATCCTATCAAAGGAACTAAGGTTTCTACCCTAGAGGATGCAATACATGCTGCCGACCTTTTGAGAAAACGATGGCATAGTGGTGATGGACCGATTTCCGGCGTTCTTCGATTATTAGAGCGAAAAGGCATTAAGATTTTATCAACAGAATTGCCTGATAACGTATGGGGTATGAGTACATGGGCAGATAAGAGGCATCCCCTGATAGTTCTCGATATGCGTCCGGAGAAAACAACAATAGAACGTCTCCGTTTTACGGCAGCGCATGAGTTAGCTCATCTGCTTCTTACCTTTCCTGCAAGTGCAGAGTTAGACGTAGAGAAGCGCTGTAATAAGTTTGCTGGCTTTTTCCTCTTTACCAAGCAGGCTTTAATCGAGGAAATGGGAAGTGAAAAGCGAGATGAGCTTATGCTTGAAGAAATGATAGACCTCAGGGAAGTATATGGCATATCGATAGCCGCCCAAGTACATGCAGCCTGGGATATCCGCATGATTTCCCGTGAACACTACGACTGGTGGTTTGATGAAAAAATCAAGAAGAACAGGCTGGAAGTTGGTTGGGGTAAATATGAATTTCCAGAGACAATAGGAAGAGAGAGGAGAATGGAAGCTAGAATAAGAAAATTATAAAAGTAAAAATGAAAATGGCAGAATTAATATCACATATATATCAAGATAATGTAGGGCATTGGATTATACAATCTAATGAGGAACATTCTGTTGGTGTAACTAGGCTTGCTTCTCGTTTCGCAGGTGAATTTGGTATGAGTGAATGGGGTAAAGTTTTGGGGCAGCTTCATGACAAGGGTAAGGAATCACATGCTTTTCAGCAGCATATTAAAAAAGAGAGTGGATATGAGCCTGATATTAAAGTTTGTGGTAATTATAACCATGCATTTATTGGTGGAGTTTTGGCACGAAAACTTTATGGTAAATCTGCTGATATTTTCTTCGTTAATCAAATAGTGTCTCATCATACAGGCTTACATGATTATGATGAGATAGAAGGAATTCTTAATCAGGATATTCCAACAGAAGTTAATATCAATATAGGAAAGGAAAAATTAAATGTACCTGCTTTCAAGATTCAAACTAATGATTTTCATCATTTAGCTCGTATGATGTTTTCGTGTTTGGTGGATGCTGACTTTCTTGATACAGAAGCTTTTATGGATAAAGAATCTTCTATGTTAAGACGTAATAAAGCTACGTTATATGAATTGTTGCCTTTACTCGAAAATAAACTGAAGGATTTGAAAGCTAAAGCAGATAATTCTAATGTAAATGCTATAAGAAATCAAGTCCAGCAGCAATGTATTAAAATGGCAGATACCGAAATAGGTTTTTATAGTTTGACGGTACCAACTGGTGGAGGAAAAACTTTGTCTTCTTTGGTATGGGCAATGAAGCATGCTATCAGAAATGGTCAGAAAAGAATTATTATAGCCATTCCATATACAAGTATCATTGTTCAGACGGCATCTGTTTTACGAAGCATCTTTGGAGAAGAGAATGTTTTGGAGCATCATAGCAATGTGGATCCTGAGCAAATCAAAGATGAAAGACTTCAGGAAAAAATGAAGTTGGCGACAGAAAATTGGGACTATCCGATAATTGTAACGACTAATGTGCAATTATTTGAATCTATGTTTAGCAATAAGCCATCTGTTTGTAGGAAGCTTCACAATATAGTCAACAGTGTAGTAATCTTAGATGAGGTACAGACACTTCCGATGGATTATCTTCAACCTGTTGTGGATTCATTGAAAACGTACCATAAACTATTCAATGTTTCTTTCTTGTTTACTACAGCAAGTCAACCCGTGTTAAGTGGGCTTATAGAAGGATGTAATCCAAAAGCAGCATTCAGAGGAATTGACCATATTACAGAAATCATTCCTAGTGAGTTTAAGTTGCATGACAAGTTGCGAAGGGTAAAGTTAAGTATCAATAACGAAGGGAGAACGTATGATGAGGTTGCTGAGATGTTGAGCAAGCATAAAAGAGTGCTTTGTATTGTGAATACACGTCGTGATGCTAGAGAACTCTATGCACGTTTGCCGCAAGAAGGGATTACATTACATCTTTCAAAAATGATGTGTCCAGCACATATTAGCGAGACGTTAGATAAACTCAAAAAAGCTCTAAAGGACGATACGAATGAAGTTATCCGTGTTGTCTCCACGCAATTGATTGAAGCTGGAGTTGATTTGGATTTTCCTGTTGTATATAGGCAAGAAGCTGGGCTTGACTCTGTATTGCAAGCTGCAGGTCGATGTAATCGAGAAGGAAAGAATGGCTTAAGTACTACTTATGTCTTTTCTTTGTCTAAAGAATGTAACAATCTTCCTGCTGAAGTTTTACAAGGAAACAACGCCAGACTAAGTCTTTGTGACAATTTGGATTGGTTTGCACCAAGTACTATGAGGTCTTACTTCATGCAACTATATTGCAGGAGAGATAGTTTTGATGTTAATGATATGGAGAGTGATCTTTATAAGCGAGACGATATCCTATTTCATAAGGCTTCACTAAAGTTTCAACTTATAAAAGATGTTGGCATAAATGTTGTCGTCTGTAGGGAGAACAGTATGGATATTATTCAACAGATACTTATAAAAGGTCCATCATATTCTTTAATGAGGAAATTATCAAAGTATACTATAAGTGTCTACGAGACAGGCTTTAAAACTTTGTTAGATATGGGTGTTGTTAGTGAGAAAAAAGAGGGACTCTTTGTTGTCGATTATAAACAGCAGTATGATGAACATATAGGCTTGCGCATCGATAATAATTGGGCGAATAAATCGATTATTATTTAAATGGAAATGATATGGTAAAGAAAAATTCGATAAAGCTATTTGGGGATGATAAGATCCGTGCCATTTGGGATGATGAACAGGAAAAATGGTACTTTTCTATTGTTGACGTTATTGCGGTTTTGACTGAAAGTCCTAATCCTCAAACCTATTGGAGAGTCCTAAAGAAGCGACTTAAAGATGAGGGAAATGAAACCGTTACAAACTGTAACGGTTTGAAAATGCGTGCAGCTGATGGTAAAATGCGATTAACGGATGTTGCTGATACAGAGCAGCTCTTACGTATTATTCAGTCTGTACCATCTCCAAAGGCTGAACCTTTTAAAATGTGGCTTGCTAAAGTTGGAGCAGACAGACTGGATCAAATGCAAGATCCAGAATTAAGTATACAGCAGGCCATGATAGATTACAAACGATTGGGATATTCGGACAATTGGATTAACCAACGTTTGAAAAGTATTGAGATACGCAAGGATTTGACAGACCAATGGAAGCTTCATAATGTTGAAGAAGGGGTACAGTATGCATCCTTAACAGATATAATCTATCAGGCTTGGGCTGGTAGAACAACAAAAGAATACAAACAGTATAAAGGTTTGAAAAAGGAAAATCTGCGTGACAATATGACCAACGAGGAACTTATTCTTAACATGCTTGCAGAACTCTCAACAACGAGCATTACTAAGGCAAAGAATCCTCAGACTTTGGATGAAAATAAGCAATGTGCTAAAGAAGGTGGTAATGTGGCGCGTGTTGCAAGAGAGGAACTCGAATCCAAAACAGGACGTCAAGTAGTTTCTCCACTTTCTGCAAAAAGATTCTTTGAGGCTCAGCAGCCAAAGAAAAGTTTGGAAGATAATAATAACGATAAGAAAGAAGAAAAATAGTAATATGATGGAATATACTGATAAAGAATATTGTTTGGAGGTGTGGGGCGATATGGCTTGCTTCACAAGACCCGAACTGAAAGTTGAACGTGTAAGCTATGATGTGATTACTCCATCAGCTGCACGAGCTATATTCGAGGCTATATTTTGGAAGCCTGCCATTCATTGGCAGATAACCAAGATAGAGGTGTTGAAACCTATCAAATGGACTTCTGTAAGAAGAAATGAGGTGGGGGCGGTAGCAAGTGTTAGAACAATCAAAGCAATTTATATTGATGAAGTTGACAAAGATAATAAACTTGTAAATCGTCAGCAGAAAAATACTTTGCTTTTAAAAGATGTTGGTTATCGAATTTGGGCAAAGATGGAGTTCCGTTCTGTATCGAAGCGAAAGGCGGAAGGTGATTTGTTTTCTCATGAGCCGGGTAAAGATGAGAATCCAATGAAATATTATCAGATGTTTGAGCGTAGAGCAAGCAAGGGACAATGTTTCAATCAGCCTTATCTTGGTACTCGTGAGTTCTCTGCCTCTTTCCGTCTCGTTAATCCTGATGAGAGGCATTGACTCCACCAATATCTGAAGAACAAGGTGGTACTAAAGACTTAGGAATCATGCTCTATGATATGGATTTTGCTAATAAGAAGAACATCCAGCCAATGTTCTATCGTCCACAAATGAAAGATGGCGTAATTATTGTTCCACCAATTAAAAGTGAGGAGATTTTAAAATGATACTAAAAGCATTATATGATTATTATAATAGATGCGGTAATCTTCCAATGCCTGGTATGGAAGAAAAAGAGATAGGTTTCATTATAGTCCTTTCTAAAGAGGGAAGGTTTGTTCGCTTCGAAGATTGCCGTACGGGTAAGAGTCAGGCAAGAACATATCTTGTAAAGAAGCATGTAGGACGCTCAAGTGCAATAGTTGCTAATTATTTGTATGATAATAGTACTTATGTATTAGGGTATGCAGATATGGACAAAGAGGTTGATAAATGTAAAGAACAAGTTGACCTGTTGGAGAAGCAGGCTGCCCAATCGGTAGCTGCTCAAAGTGCATACGAGAAAGCCAAAGAAGAACAGAAAGAATTAGAGAATAAACGTTCTATTAAAGAGCAAAGTTGTCTAGATGCTTTTAAAAACAAATTAATTTCAATTTTCCACTCCTATCCTGATAGTTATGAGTTGTCTTTAGTCTGTAAGTTCTACCAGCAAGATAAAGATGAAATTCTGTCCTCTATTAAACAAGATAGTTTGTGGGAAGATATAAAAAAGAACTTGTCAAAGAAGTATTCTACATTTTCATTTAGAATTGAGGGTGACTTAAAGATTATTGCAGAAAAAAGAGAACTCTTGCAATTGGATGAAGCTGAGGAGATGAATGGTGAAAAAGATATTTGTTTAATAACTGGAAATAGGGATATTACTGTCGATACGACAACCGCAACAATGATTCCTGGAAGTCAGGCAACTGCAAAATTAGTTGCATTCCAGGTTAACTCTGGCTATGATTCCTATGGCAAGAAGAAATGTGGTAATGCTCCAATATCTAAAAAAGCAGAATTTGCCTATACCACTTCTCTTAACGCTATGCTGCAAAAAGGTTCTCACAATAAGTTTAGTGTAGGTAATCGAACTTTTGTCTTTTGGGCGTCCTCTAACAGCGAGGCAGCAGAACAGACTGAAGGTAGCCTCTTTGACCTGTTGGGATATACTGAAGAAGAGGTTGATGATCCAAATGCTAAGATAGAGCAAGTGCGCAAAGTGTTTACGGCTATATATTCTGGAAGTTTGAAAACATCATTAGAAGACCGTTTCTATATTCTTGGTTTGGCTCCAAATTCGGCAAGAATAGCCGTTGTATATTGGTCTGAATGCTCTCTGAAAGAATTTGCTGGAAAGATACTGTGTCATTTTAAAGATATGGAAATCAAAGATACTCGCAAAGATGGAAAACCTTATATGGCAATTGATAGTATGTTGTCTGCTGTAACACGCCATAGTAATGATGGAAAATGGAGAAATAATATCACTCCAAATCTCACAGAATCAATTGTAAAAAGTATCTTTCAAGGGACGCCATATCCATTCACTTTATTTTCTGCATGCATTCGCAGAATAAGAGCTGAGTTAGGCGGTAAAGACGCAATTCGTATAGCTCGTATGGCAATCATCAAGGCATATCTCAATAGAACAAATAGTAATAATAAAAAAATAGAAATTATGTTGGACAAAAGTAACACTAATCAAGGCTACTTATGTGGTCGCCTTTTTGCAGTTCTTGATAAGATTCAAGTAGATGCAAATGGAGGTAGCAGCATACGTGAAAGATATATGAATGCTGCCAGTGCAACACCAGCTTCAGTGTTTGCTACAATTCTTAATCTTTCTTCACATCACATGGAGAAATTGTCGAATCAGGGAAAGAAAATCTTCTTTGAGAAGATGAAGCAGGAGATTATGGATAAGATTCCTGCAACAGGTTTCCCAACACATCTTGATCTTCAAGACCAGGGTAGATTCTTTATTGGATACTACCATCAGAAACAAGAGTTCTTTACGAAGAAAGAGGAAGAAAATAAAGATGAAAATATTAACGATTAAAATATAAGTATTATGGCTGATTTAAAAAATAAAATTGATTTCGTTTACATTTTTGATGTTCAAGATGGCAATCCTAATGGAGATCCTGATGCAGGTAATCTTCCTCGTGTGGATGCAGAGACAGGTATGGGCTTAGTTACTGATGTATGCTTGAAGCGTAAGGTCCGTAACTATGTACAAGTGGCTAAAGGCTTGGTTGATGGCTATGATATCTTTATCAAGGAGAAAGCCGTTCTCAACAATGAGATAGATAAGGCACATGATGACTCAGAAGTCAAGAGCGCAAAAGACAAAACTGCTGCTGCTCGTTTGTTTATGTGCAAGAACTATTATGATATTCGTACTTTTGGTGCTGTAATGTCTACAGGAAAGAATGCAGGACAGGTAAGAGGTCCTATTCAGCTTACATTTGCTCGCTCTGTAGATTCAATTGCAACTGCTGAACATTCTATTACTCGAATGGCGGTCGCTACAGAAAATGAAGCAGAAAAGCAGAAAGGTGACAACAGAACTATGGGTCGCAAAGCAACTGTCCCTTATGGCCTCTATGTTTGTCATGGCTTTATCTCTGCAAATCTTGCAAAGCAAACTGGTTTCTCAGAGGAAGATCTTCAACTTTTCTTTGATGCATTGAAGAACATGTTTGATGTTGACCGTTCTGCAGCAAGGGGCTTGATGAGTGCTCAGAAATTAATCGTATTCAAACATGATTCTGTTCTGGGTAATGCTCCAGCGAATAAATTGTTTGATTTGGTGAAAATCAAGAAGAATACAGATGTACCACGTTCATTTGGCGATTATGAAGTTACGGTCCCTTCCCAAGAGGAGTTGGATAAGAAATATCCTGGTGTGACAGTTGAAGAATTGATTTAGTATCATCATGTATACTGAAGACGAAATGCTCATGTTGTCGGGGATACAGCACTTTATGTTCTGCCCTCGACAATGGGCTTTGATTCATATCGAGCAACAATGGGCAGAAAATAAACTGACGACAGAAGGGCAGATTCTACACAAGAATGTAGATAATCCCTTCTATCGTCAGAAGAATGGTGATGTTATCACGCTTCGTTCCCTCCATATAGCCTCTAAAGAATTAGGACTATATGGTGTAACTGATGCTGTAGAACTTATTCCTGCTGATTCATCAGAAGATGTTATAACTCATAATCGCTACAAAGGATATTGGAAACCATACCCTGTGGAGTATAAAAGAGGTCATCATAAACCTGATGAAAGAGATGAAGTACAATTGGCTGCCCAGGCAATGTGTCTCGAAGAAATGTATGGTATCCATATTCCATACGGTGCATTGTATTATGATGAAGTAAAACATAGAGAAACAGTCTCTATTTCTGAATCATTAAGAACTACGACTATTCAATGTGCACGTCAGATGCATGAGGTATTTAAAAGCGGTATCTTGCCAAAAGCTAACAAACAGCACCATTGCAAGAATTGTTCTCTGGTAAATCTCTGTATGCCAGAAATGAGTGATTGTACTCTAGTATCAACCTATTTAAACAAGAATCTATATGAGGATATTACTTAATACATTATACGTGACCACACCTGAAGCCTATCTAAGTAAAGATGGGTTGAATGTTGTGGTATCTGTGAAACAAAACGAGATATTCCGTATTCCTATCCATAATATAGAGCAAATTATTACTTTTGGTTATATGGGGGCAAGTCCAGGATTGATGAAACTGTGTGCAGATAATAATGTTTCTCTAACCTTCCTTTCACCACAAGGAAGATATATCAGCCGTTCGCAAGGTCCGACTAGGGGAAACGTTTTGCTGAGAAAAGCACAATATAAGAATTCTGATGAACCTAACTATGCTCTTCATCTCAGTAAACTTTTCATAGGAGGAAAAATCCAAAACTATCGTAATATCTTGCGTCGCTTTATTAGAGACAATGGAGATGATGAGGCTATAGAACGTGTTTGCGAGGAACTGCTTCGGTGCAAAAGAAGAGTTTTGAAAGCTGAATCTATAGATAGTGTGAGAGGAATAGAAGGAGAAGCTGCCACTGCTTATTTTGGTGTATTCTCACGTCTTCTTCTAAACCAGAAAGAAGATTTTGTATTTGAAGGTCGCAATCGTCGTCCACCAAAAGATGCGATTAATGCGATGTTATCTTTCGTATATACTCTTATATGTAATGATATGACATCGGCATTGGAGACTGTTGGCTTAGATCCGTATGTAGGGTTTATGCATACTTTAAGACCAGGGCGTGCATCTTTATCTTTGGATATGATGGAGGAGTTGCGAGCATATTTGGGTGATAGATTGGTTCTATCTTTAATCAACAGAAAACAGATTACCATCAAAGATTTCATCAAGCAGGGTGACGAAGGTATCGTCATGACAGACTCGGGGCGTAAGATTATATTGTCTGCTTGGCAAAACAGAAAGAAGGAACAGATTATTCATCCTTATTTAAATGAAAAGGTAAGTATTGGTCTTCTTCCTTATGTTCAAGCAATGTTGTTGGCGAGATTCATTCGTAAGGATATTGATGATTATCCAGTATTTTTAATCAAGTAGTGTATGTTTGTATTGATTACTTATGATGTAAACATTACCTCGGCTCATGGTGCGAAACGTTTACGCAATGTAGCAAGGGCGTGTTTGAATTACGGAAAGAGAGTTCAAAACTCTGTTTTTGAATGTATTTTGACGGAATCTCAGTTTTTCGTATTGAGGGATCAGTTGAAAGGGATTATTGATACCGAACAAGATAGTATTAGATTCTATATTCTTGGGAAAAATTGGAAACGTAAAGTTGAGACTTTGGGTAAGGATATAGGGCTTGACTTTACTGGTGAGCTTATCATTTAATGTATGAGGGTGCGAACCTATAGTATTGCAAAATAATCTATAGTTTCGCACTTCTTGTAAATCAAGAAGTTGTGTTTTTATCAGCTTTTATATTATTTTATGGGTAATTATTTTGTTGTTTTTCGCAAAATATCTATCTTTGCATCTTGATATTCAGCCTTTTGCTGAATATGCGGTCACACCCTGTATGGGTGTGTGGATTGAAACCTGTCTTATGGGGCGTTGCCCCAAACCCTAGTTGTCACACCCTGTATGGGTGTGTGGATTGAAACTTGTCGAAATCATCAATAAACGATGACAAAGCAGTCACACCCTGTATGGGTGTGTGGATTGAAACACAAAGATACTATTACATAAAGACGGACGGCAATGTCACACCCTGTATGGGTGTGTGGATTGAAACTGAGTATCAGCAAGTGCAGCATTCACCGCATCAAGTCACACCCTGTATGGGTGTGTGGATTGAAACACGTGAAATGCTATCTATGAATAGCAAAACGATGTCACACCCTGTATGGGTGTGTGGATTGAAACTGAAATCATTATCTATCTTAATACCAGCCTCATTAGTCACACCCTGTATGGGTGTGTGGATTGAAACAAGTAATCGTATGGCAAAGAAAGAAAAGAAATGGTCACACCCTGTATGGGTGTGTGGATTGAAACTCATTTGCAAAAGGAGATGTAGCAATACGTGAAGTCACACCCTGTATGGGTGTGTGGATTGAAACATAATACACAAATTTAACTAATTAGAATAAGGAGTCACACCCTGTATGGGTGTGTGGATTGAAACTTGAAATCATCAAGAGAATCAAACTTTTCTGAAAGTCACACCCTGTATGGGTGTGTGGATTGAAACTTCTGAGCACGACAAATCTCATCAATCATATCTGGTCACACCCTGTATGGGTGTGTGGATTGAAACAAAATATGTGAAGAACCATTAATATCGGTACCCGTCACACCCTGTATGGGTGTGTGGATTGAAACACTAATTTGCAAAAGGTTTGCTG
>ENA-OUQP01000132-OUQP01000132.1-human-gut-metagenome-genome-assembly--contig:-NODE-132-length-78205-cov-4.757940_pt1 | contig 78205 bp, 54 predicted proteins | sample MGYA00237951_ERZ548836 | MGnify/ENA primary metagenome ERZ548836 (study PRJEB26490, sample SAMN05194702) | human gut metagenome | biome: terrestrial biome; feature: human-associated habitat; material...
CGGGCGCGCGACGGGCGAACAGGGGTGGCAGCAGGGGTGGCGGGGCCACACGCAACGTCCGTGGCCTTCGCGGCCTCGGCGCCCGTCGTCTCGTACATCGAACCGGTCGTCAACGCCATCGCCCCCTAAAATAGCCTCGCCAATCGACACTATTCTGCCGCTGGCACATCCCCACCACACTTTCTTTCCCCAAATGTGCCAATCTATATGTTTATGCGCCCTAAATAGGCGCACTTTTTAGCACGATTCAAGAAACCGCAGGTCAGATGATGGGAGGGCACATGTATCTCGAGGGCATTGCCACACCGGCAGACGTTCGCGCTCTCCCCGCCCAAGCGATGCGTCCCCTCTGCGAGGAAATCAGGTCCGCCATCATTGCGACCTGCGCCAAGGTGGGCGGTCACGTGGGCCCCAACCTTGGTGTCGTCGAGCTTACGGTGGCGCTCCACCGCGTCTTTGACTCCCCTCGAGACAAGATCGTGTTCGACGTCTCCCATCAGACCTATGCGCACAAGATGCTCACCGGCCGTGCCGAGGCATTCATAAACCCAGAGCTCATGGGCGCAGTCTCCGGATTCGCCAGCCCCGTTGAGAGCAAGCACGACCACTTCTCCATGGGTCACACCTCGACCTCGGTGGGCCTCGCGCTTGGCCTCGCGAAGGCGCGCGACCTCGCGGGAGACACCTATGACGTCGTCGCCGTCATTGGCGACGGTTCGCTGTCCGGCGGCCTCGCCTTCGAAGGTCTCGACAACGCGGCAGAGCTCGGCACGAACCTCATCATCGTCGTGAATGACAACGAGTGGTCCATCTCCGAGGACCACGGTGGCATCTACGCCAACCTCGCCGAGCTACGCGCCACGCGAGGCCACACCAAGGACAACTACTTCCGCTCGATGGGTCTTGACTATCGCTACCTCGAGAACGGCAACGACGAGGCCGCCTGCGAGGAGGCCCTCGCGAGTCTGCGCGGCTGCGACCACCCCGTCGTGCTCCACATCCACACCCATAAGGGCCTCGGCTTCGCCCCGGCGGAGGAAAATGAGGAGAGCTGGCATCACGTCGGCCCCTTCAACCCGGAGACTGGCGAGAAGCTCTCCGGTGGGCGCGCGAGCGGTGGCATCGTAATCACCCCGCCCGCCACCTATGCGGACATCACGGGTGACTATCTACTCAAGCGCATGGCCTCTGACCAGCAACTTGTTGCCGTCTCTTCCGCCACGCCCTACATGATGGGCTTCACGCCCGACCGTCGCGCCGCGGCAGGCAAGCAGTTCGTCGACGTTGGCATTGCGGAGGAGCACGCCGTCACGCTGTGCGCCGGCCTCGCGGTTGGTGGTGCCAAGCCCGTCTACGGCGTCTACGGCACCTTCCTCCAGCGCACGTATGACCAGCTCTGGCACGACGTCTGCCTCAACGCCGCGCCGATCACGGTCCTTGTGTTCGGCTCGAGCGCCTTTGGCACGACCGATGCCACTCACCTGGGCTTTTATGACATCGCAATGCTCAGCGACATGCCAGGCCTCACCTACCTCGCGCCCACGTGCCGCGAGGAGTACCTCGCCATGCTCGACTGGGCGATCGACTGCCGCCGTGGTCCGTACGCGATTCGCGTGCCCGGAGCCGGCGTCGTCTCCCGCCCGAGCGTCGAGATTCCTGACGGCGGCTACGTCTTCGGCATCCCCGAGGTCGTCCACGAGGGCACGAGCGGTGCCGCGATTCTCGCGCTTGGATCCACCATGCCCCTAGGCGAGAAGGTGGTGGCACTCCTCGCGGAGAAGGGCATCAACGCCACGCTCGTCAACCCGCGTTACGCGTGCGGCATCGACTTCGACTGGGTGTATTCGCTCGCGGAGGAGAACCGCGTCGTGGTGACCCTCGAGGACGGCGTGCTCGACGGCGGCTTTGGCAGCCACATCGCCCGCATCCTCGGCCCCACCAACGCGCGTGTGCGCGGTTTTGGCCTGCCGCACGGCTTCCCGGATCGTTACGAGCCGGAAGACCTCCTCAACTGCTGTGGCCTGACCGAGAGAAGCGTCGCGAGCGAGGTCATCGACCTACTCGAGGAGTCGCTCTAACCCACCGTCCGCCGGACAGGCCGCGCCCAGGTGCGCCCGCGAGCCGCGTGCCCGCGCCGGCAGCGAGGCAGAGGATGCGACCGCCATCCTCAATCCACCTGAAGACGGGCTATCGCGTGCCGCCGTTCGCGACGGCGAGCCTGAACGCATCGAAGGCGCCCTTTATCTCAGCCTCTGAGGCAATGTCGCCGAGGCCCTTGAGGAAGTCCACGAACTCACTCATATGCATGACGGGACAGGCGCAACGGACGCCCGTAAGGTCCGTCCCGTCATCGAACACGATCACGTACGTCACGTCCCTCTCGATGAATCCGCCGAGGAACTTCTTCTGGCGGCGAACGTAAGTCAGAGGGGACGGAAAGGCCTGGCTCTCGCCGTCACGCTCGATTCGCCACGCCCCGTCGTCGCCCCCGCTCACGGCACCCGTCGCATGCAGGCAGCACGCGGAGACGAACCCGCGGGTGGTAAGGACGGTCGCGAACCGCGCCGCCTCGTTGTCCAGCGCGTCATAGTAGGAGTTGAACGCCAGGCGATGCCCGCCGAGCTCGTGCTCGAGCCACGCTGAGCGGGAGAAGTCTTGGTCGCCGCAGTACTTGCGGAAGTATTCGAAGAAATTGCCAAAGAGCTGCTGGTAGACAGAACCCTTGTAGGACGTCCATGCACTCATCGTATGCCCTCCGATGGCCAACGGAATCACTGCGTAGAGGGTAATGATAGCCTTCGTGGCCAGGCGCGGGCACCGGCGGGCGTGGTTCCGGCCACCTCCTGCGTGCCCGTCGCACGCGGGCGCGGTCGCGCGCATCAGGCGCGCGCGGCGTCTACTTGTTCTCGATGCTGCCGATGTTCTTGAGCTCGATCGAGATGAGGCCGTTGGCCTCGGTGGAGAACTGGATGAACTCCGGGTCATCGCCGTACTCCGCCGGGAACGAGACCTCGATGCCGGTGTCCGTCACGATGCGGTGGCAGCGCACGCGCTTCTGGGCAACGGCGCGACGGTCGACGGCGACGCGCTCCGGCAGGTGACGCACGTCAGCCGCGGTCTCGAACGCGCGGCGCGCGGGCTCGGAGTCCTCGAAGACTTTCTCCGCGAGGCCATCACGCGAGAAGGAATCCTGTTCGTCGACCTGCTCGGCGACGTAAGCCTTGGCGCGGGAGAGAGCCAGGGCGGCATTGGCACCGTGCTCCTCGGCGACCTGTTCCACGATCTCGGTCACGCAGTCGATCGTCTCGCGAGCGCTCGCCTCAGAGCTGCACTGGAGCAGACCCTCGGGGATGAGCAGCGTGTCCTGGCCGTCGATGGAACGCGGCTTGTCGACATAGGCAATCTCGAGGTTGTCCGCACGCACGAGGGCCCAGCTCGCAAGCTTCTGGGTGGCGGCGGGCAGCACGCCATAGCGACGAACGATGTCGCAGCTCACCATCGAGCCAGCCTGGCTGACCTCGTGGACGAAGGCCTTCTTGCCCTCGAGGAGGAAAAGGCCAATGTAGCGCGTATCGTCACCATCGAGAAAATCCGCCATGAGGAGGTCCGTGCTGCGGGCGCCATCCGCACGCTGGAGTTCACCGAACAGGAAGCTCGCCACGGTTGCCGTCAGCGGGACGAACTCATCCGCGCCATGGAGGTAGCGGCTCACCTGGGTCGCGAGGGCGTTGTCCTGCCCGAACTTGCCGTGGCGGCAGTCCGTCGAGCCGAGGGACTTGCGGCAGATGCTCTGCACGTAGGACTTGACGGGCTTCTCCTCGAGGTCAAGCTCGGCCTTGGAGATGACGCTCACGGCAGAGTCGAGGTCGAGAACGTGCAGGACGGCCTTGTTCAGGCGGACGATCATGGGTGCCTCCAGCGGTTGGTACGAATTGCGAGGGTCTACTATACCCCGCCTCTGTGACATGACGAGGGCGTCGTGGCGGATGTGGATGCTTGTTGGCGCCTGGGGTGGCCACGGCGAACGAAACGCGCGAGCAGGCGCGCCGCCGAGCGTAGCGGGGTGAGCGGCGTCATGGCAAACCCGAGAGCCCTACCCCTCGAAGCCCCCGTCCTCGAGGAGTTGGGTGGCAGACGCGGTTGCGGCGGCAACGGCAAGTTGGTCGCAGCGCTCGTTGAGCTCGGCGCCCGCGTGTCCGCGGACCCATACCCAGCGCACGTCATGGGGCTTGGCAGCCGCAATCAGGCGCTTCCAGAGATCCGGGTTCTTCACCGGTTCCTTCTTGGCGTTCTTCCATCCGCGGCGCTGCCAGCCATCGACCCAATGCTGGTTGAACGCGTTCACGACGTATTGCGAGTCGCTGTGGACCTCCACCTCGCACGGACGCTTGAGCGCCTCGAGCGCAGCGATGGCAGCCATGAGCTCCATGCGGTTGTTCGTAGTGCGCGCATAGCCCTGCGAGAGTTCGCGCTCGTGAAGGACGCCCGCCTGATCGGTATAGCGCAGCACCGCCCCATAGCCACCAGGACCTGGATTGCCCCTGCTAGAACCATCCGTATAGATAACGACCCTCATACGCTCCCCTCGCGTTTGTTGACTGAATACGCCGACTGGCGCCATGCGCGCCTCGCGGTGGCAACGTCCGCCGCCACCCGGAAATCGCGCCCCTCGCGGCGGCAACGGCTATCGCCACCCGGGCACCACGACTACTTCGCAGCCGCCCAATCCGCGCCGTAGGAAACCTCGGCCACCAGCGGGACACTCAGCGCCACCACGCCCTCCATGGTCTCCTTGACGAGCGCGCTCATAGCATCGAGCTCGGTCTCCGGCACCTCGAAGTCAAGTTCGTCGTGAATCTGGAGGACGAGCTTGCTCGTCATCCCCTCCTCGCGCATGCGCGCGTCGACCGCGACCATCGCGAGCTTGATGATGTCTGCCGCGGTGCCCTGCATGGGGTGGTTCATCGCCGTGCGCTCGCCAAAGTTGCGCAGGTTGGCGTTGCGCGCGAGGATGTCCGGCACGTGGCGCTTGCGGCCATACATCGTGGACGCCCAGACATTGCGTTTGGCAAGCGCGACGGTCTCGTCAAGGTAGCGGCGCACGCCGGGATAAGCCGCAAAGTAGCGATCGATCATCTCCTGCGCCTCAGCGCGCGAGATGCCAAGCGACGTGGAGAGCCCGTAGGCCTGTTGTCCGTAGACGATACCGAAGTTCACTGCCTTAGCGCGACTGCGCATCACGGGCGTTACCTCGGACACGGGCACGCCAAAGACACGGGCGGCCGTCTCAGCATGGAAGTCCTCGCCCTCGCAGAAGGCCGCGATGAGGTGTTCGTCGCCAGAGAGATGCGCGAGCAGGCGCAGCTCGATCTGCGAGTAATCGCACGCGAGGAACACACTGCCCGGAGCCACCTTGAAGGCCGTTCGCACGCGATGCCCAAGCTCGGAACGAGTCGGGATGTTCTGCAGGTTGGGATTTGAGCTCGAAAGGCGACCCGTCGCCGTAACCGTCTGGTTGAGGCTGGTGTGAATGCGACCGTCACCTGCGATGAGCTCGGGCAGGGCGTCGAGATAGGTGCTCTTGATCTTGGCCTTCTCGCGGTAAGCGAGCACCTCGGCAACCACGTCATTCGTGCGGGCGAGGTCCTCGAGGACCTTGGCGTTGGTGGAATAGTAGCCACGCTGGGTCTTCTTGAGACCCGCCGTGGGCAGCCCCAGGTCATCAAAAAGCACACCGGAGAGCTGCATGGGACTATCGACGTTGAACTCGCGACCGGCGGCGGCAAAGATCTTCTGGCGGCTCTCCTCGATGTCCGCTCCCAGCTCACGCGATTGAGCGGCGAGGACCGCAGGATCAACGGCGAGGCCCATGCGCTCCATGCGTGCGAGTACGCCCACGAGCGGCATCTCCATCTGGTCCATCAGCTGGGCGGAGCCGTCACGTTCAAGCGCCTCGCGCAGGATGGGCACGAGCACGCGGCTCGCCGTCGCCGCGATGGCGGAGGTGGGAACGGCATCGGTCGCCTCGGGCAGCTCTCCCTCGAGATAGCGCTCGGCCACCTCTGCCACGGGATACGAACCATTAGAGGAATCGAGGAGGTAGGCGGCCACGCCCGTGTCGAAGAGGTTGGCCGGATCGCAAAGGGCGGGATCGAAGGAACGGCAATCCTCGTCCACCGCCGGCGCGACCGAGGAATCGCTCGGGTAGACGGCGTGCATGAGGGCCTTCACGTCGCCCGAAGCGATGCGCCAACCCTCAAGCGCGCGGACGAGTAGCGCGGAAGCCGCGTCGCCCTCGAGCTTGCCCATGCCAGTCTCGCAACTCGCCCAAACCACGAGATCAGGTGCGGGATCGAACAGCGTCGTCTGCGCGGGGGCCTCGCCGAGGGCGAGACCGACCCACTCCCCCGCCTCACCGGCGTCGCAAAGCGCTTCCTCGAGCGTGGAGCCCGAGAGGACCTTCGGCAGCTCGAACGCGGGCTTCGCCGCTGCTGCGGCGTCGGCCTCCGCCGTTGAGAGGGCGAGGACGCGACTCGTCATACCCGTAAAGCCCAGCTCGCCCATGGCGGCGCGGACCGTCTCGACATCAAACGTGGGGAACTTCGCCGTAGACAAATCGAGCTCGATGGGGGCATCCGTGCGAATGGTCGCGACCTTGCGGCTGAGCAGGGCGTCGTCTATGTGGGCGCGGAGGTTCTCGCCCATCTTGCCCTTGACCTCGTCCGCATGGGCAATAACCTCGTCCAGGCTGCCGTACTGACAGATGAGCGCACTTGCCTTCTTGGGGCCGATGCCCGGCACGCCGGGAATGTTGTCCGAGGTATCGCCCTTGAGGCCGTAGAAATCCGGAACGAGCTCCGGGGTAATGCCGTGGTAGAGATCATCGACGCTCTCCGGTGTCATGATGTTCACGTCTGAAACGCCCTTGCGCGTGGAGACGACATTCACGTGTTCCGTGACCAGCTGGTACATGTCGCGGTCGCCCGTGACAAGGTACATGTCATAGCCGGCAGCCTCGCCACGGCGAGCGAGCGTGCCGAGGATGTCATCGCCTTCCCAGCCCTCGAGCTCCACAACGGGAACGTCCATCGAGCGCAACAGATTCTTGACCATGGGGAACTGCTCGTGCAGGACCGGATCCATCGGCGGGCGCTGAGCCTTGTACTGCGGGAGCATCTCCATGCGCACGCGCGGCTTGCCCTTGTCAAACGCACAGATCACGCCGTTGGGACGGAAGCTCTCGACGAGCTTCACGAACATCGACACGAAGCCGAAGATGGCGTTGGTGGGTCGGCCGTCCGGCGCGGTCATCGTAGGTGGGATGGCGTGAAACGCGCGGTGCATAAGCGAATTGCCATCGATAACGGCGATGACGCGGCGCTCGGAGGCGTCGGGCGCGGCGTCGGGCGCGGAGGCGGCGGCCTCGCCGGCGACAGGGTCGGCAGCAGCGTCCATCGCGGCGGCGGACTCGGCGGCGGCCTCGGCGGATTCAGGCGCGGGTGCGGCGAACTCGGCGCCCTCAGTCACGGATACAGCTGCCACGTTCTTCTCGGCCATGTTCTCAGTCGTCATCGGCGTCTCCCTCACTCGTGTTGTCCGCCGTCCATTGTACGTGGGAACCCTGACGCGCGGACGATTCGACATCCGAGCCACATCAACCCGACGTGCCCGAGCCCGAACTGCCAGCATCCCACGGCCCGGCGTGATCCGCACGTCATGCGTTCGAGGCGGCTAGCACTTCCCGACGCTCGGGCAGATATCCGCCATGGGACACTCGGCGCAGCGCGGGACCTTGGCACTGCAAACCTCACGCCCAAAGCGAATCCACTGGTGGTTGACATCGCGCCAGTATTCGCGAGGGAGCAGCTTGAGCAGGTCCTGCTCGGTCTTGAGCGGTTCCTTCTCGTGCGTCTTGGGACTCAGGGCTAGCCTGTGGGCGATGCGGTTCACGTGCGTGTCCACCGCGATGCCCTCAACGATGTCGAAGCTCACGTTGAGCACGATGTTGGCGGTCTTGCGCCCCACGCCCGGCAGGCGCGTGAGCTCGGCCATCGTGTGCGGCACCTCCCCGCCATAGTCGCTCACGATCATCTGCGCGGCCTCGACGGCGTGCCTCGCCTTGCTCTTGTAGAAGCCCAGGCTACGGATGACCTCGGCGACCTCCTCCGGCGAGGCAGCAGCAAGGGCCTCGGGCGAGGGCCAGCGACGAAACAGCTCCGGCGTCACCTTGTTGACCTGTGCGTCCGTCGTCTGGGCGGAGAGCAGCACGGATATGACGAGGCGATAGGGGCTCCCGTGGTCGAGGAAGCACTCGACGGGCCCGTACATCTCCCCCAGGCGGTCGCAGAACTCGATTGCGCGCGCCCGCTTGGCGGCGTTCGTCTCGCGCGGCATAAACCCTCCCCTAGACAAAACGGGCCCCAAGCCATACCTGGGGCCCGCGATAGTCAACCGTAAGCGTTAGTCGTTGCTCGGCATGCCATACGAGCTCATAAGCTCATCAATGGTGACGAAGCGATAGCCCTGTGCCTTGAGCTGCGGAAGCGCGATCTTGAGCGCCTCGACAGTCTGAGAGCGATCGCCGCCACCGTCGTGCATGAGAACGACGTCTCCGGGCTGAGCGGACATGATCCTGTCCGCAATGGCCTGAGCTCCCGGACGACGCCAGTCCTCCGTATCGACATTCCAGCCAATCTCGGCCGTGACGTGATCGGCAAGGTTAGTGATGATGTTGCCGTTGCTTGTGGCGTGATAGTTACCGCCCGGCGCGCGCATGATGCGTGTGACCGAGGTCCCAAGCACGTCTTCGATAGCCTGGAAGCCCTTGTCGACTTCCTGAATCTGCTCGTCGGCGCTCATCTTCGTAAGGTCAACGCCACCACCCGAGCCGCTCGCGTGATCCCACGTGTGCGTGGCGATCTGATTTCCCTCGTCATGAATGCGCTTCACGACATCCGCGTTTTCCGCGACCTGGTTACCGATCTCGAAGAACGTGGCGTGCGCGTCATTCTCCTTGAGAACGTCGAGAATCTCCGAGGTGGTGCCGGGCCAGGGACCATCATCAAACGTCAGCGCGATGACTTTGTCGCCATTGGTGTTCGTCGTGTAAACGTGGTAGCCGGCATCAACGGGTTGCTTCGTGACCTCGGTGACCGAGATACCAGAGACGTTACCAGTCCTCGTTACTTGCTCGCCGTCCTCGCCGTTCGAGTACACATGCATCGAGCCCGCCCAATACAGGTTAAACGAGCTCATGTCCTCGCCACCCTCTCCATGAGGGAGGGTCTCCGTGGTCTCAGTGCACTCCTCGTCAGTGTCGTTGCCGTCATTGATCTGGACGACGGCATGACGCGGGACCACCGTCGTGGGATCCGCGGTCTCCGTGCCATTGACGGTTGCCTCTAAGGGGTCACCGCCACCCTCCTTGCAGACGGAGCCATCAACAGCGATAAGGTCACCGGCCGTAGGCGAGGCAAAGCCCTCGTCGACAATATCCTGAAGCGTGGAGCCAGCACGCACCATGCGATCCGTGCCGTTGACGTTGACGCTATAGATGGGCGGGTTGAAGTAAAGATAGGCCCCGCCTCCGCCAAGAACGGCAAGGACGAGAAGAACGACGACGATCGCCGGCACGCGGCGGCGGCGCTTGCGTGGGGCGCCCGGAACGCCCTGACCGGCGGTGTTCTTGTGGCGACGTCCGTCACGGGAGCGCGATCCAACCTGCTCATGGCCCATCTCGACCGCGCCCGTAGAGGGGCCGGAAGCATAGGGATTGTCCTCGTATGACGCCTGGTAGGGCGAGGCGTACGGGTCACCCGCGGCATAGGGGTTGGTTGCCGGCGGAACATAGACGCCAGCCTGGGGCGCGCGCTGCGTCTGGTCAGCGGGAACGGGAGCCACGGCGCGACTCGTGGCGTTGGGCGACGCAGCATGGCCGGCGGCATAGGGATTCGCCGGAGCGTTCCCGTGGGAATCCGACCGAACGGCAGGCTGACGCTCCGCGGAAGACTGGCTCCTGAAATGCGAGCCCGAACCACTCGAAGCGGAATGGCGCTGGCCGTCATCCGACTCAGGATATTTGAAGCGAGGCATGTTGTTCCTCCTTGAACGCACATGATCATGCGACGTTTGCTCAACCCATCCTAGCAGCTATCCCGGACATCGGGTTGACGCGCGCAGAACCTACCAGCCCACGCGTCCATAAAAAAGCGGCCCCGCCAGAAGCGAGGCCGCCAATGACTCAGCGTCTAAAGACAACCGCGAAACTACACGTAGAACAGAATCCTGTTGTAGCTCGGGACAGGCCAGTAGTCGTGACCGCAGACCTTCTCCATCGCGTCGACGGCGGCACGCAGCGCGTCCATTGCCGGGATGACGGTGTCGCGAATGGCCTCGTCCTGCTTGGTCGGGCACTCGAGAGCCTGGGCCTCGGCATTCTTCTTCTCGAGGTCAGCGACGAGCTCGGTGATGTTATCGATGCTGTCGGTAAGCGACTGGACGAGGGTCTTCTCCGCCTTGGCGGCGATGCCCAGCTCGGCCTTGGTGGCAACGGTGGAGGCGATGTCACCAGAGTAGTCGTACAGCGCCGGCAGGTACATGTGCTTGACCATGTACACCATCGTGTTGGCCTCGATGTTGAGGAGCTTGGCGTACTGCTCGGCCTTGGAGATGTAGCGGGCCTTCATCTCGTCGGCGTTGGCGACGTGGTACTTCTCGAAGAGCTCGACGTTCTTCTCATCAACGATGCACGGCAGGGCGTCCGGCGTGGTGCGCATGTTGAGCAGGCCACGCTTCTCGGCCTCGACGGGCCACTCATCGGAGTAGCCGTTGCCGTTGAAGATGATGCGCTGGTGATCGGTCAGGGTCTTCTTAACCCAGGCGAGAGCCTCGGAGAGGAAGTCGGCCTCGGCGACGTCAGCCATATCGGTGGCGAACTGATCGAGCTTCTCGGCAACAGCGGTGTTGAGGACCATGTTCGGGTCAGACAGGTTCTGCTGGGAGCCGCACATACGGAACTCGAACTTGTTGCCGGTGAAGGCGAACGGAGAGGTGCGGTTGCGGTCCGTGCTGTCCTTCGTAAGGTCGGCGAGCTGCGGGACGCCGAGGTCCATCTTCTCGCGCGGGTGGCTCGTGTAAGGCTTATCGTTGATGAGCGCGTCCACGACGCCGGCGAGGTCGTCGCCCAGGAAGATGGAGACAATCGCGGGAGGAGCCTCGTTGGCGCCCAGACGGTGGTCGTTGCCGGCGGAGGCGACGCTCGCGCGCATGAGGTCCTGGTGGTCGTCGACCGCGGCGATGACGCTGGTGAGGAAGACGAGGAACTGCAGGTTCTCCTCGGGGGTGTCGGACGGGTCGAGCAGGTTCTTGCCGTCAGCGGAGATCGACCAGTTGTTGTGCTTGCCGGAGCCGTTGACGTAGTCGAACGGCTTCTCATGCTGCAGGCAGACGAGGCCATGGTGGGAGGCGATGAGCTTCATCTTCTCCATCGTGAGGAGGTTGTGGTCGATCGCCTTGGAGCCGGTCTCGAAGATCGGGGCGAGCTCGTGCTGGCACGGGGCGACCTCGTTGTGCTTGGTCTTCGCCGGCACGGCGAGCTTCCAGAGCTCGTCGTCGAGCTCCTTCATGAACTCGTTGACCGTCGGACGGATGGCGCCGAAGTAGTGCTCCTCGAGTTCCTGGCCCTTGACCGGCTCGCAGCCGAAGAGCGTGCGGCCACACATGATGAGGTCGGGACGGGCGGCGTAGTCCTCCTCCTTGATGAGGAAGTACTCCTGCTCGGGACCAACGGTGGTGGTGACGCTCTTGACATCCTTGCCGAAGAGCTTGAGGACGCGCTTGGCCTGGGCGTCGAGCGCGACGCAGGAGCGAAGCAGCGGGGTCTTCTTGTCGAGCGCCTCACCGGTGTAGGAAATGAACGCGGTGGGAATGCAGAGGACCTCGTCCTTGATGAAGGCAGGGGAAGTCGGGTCCCAGGCGGTGTAACCGCGGGCCTCGAAGGTGGCACGAAGGCCGCCAGAGGGGAAGCTCGAAGCGTCAGGCTCACCCTGGATGAGCGCCTTGCCAGAGAAGGTCTCGAAGGCGCGGCCGTCACCAGTGGGCTCCATGAAGGCGTCGTGCTTCTCGGACGTGATGCCCGTGAGCGGCTGGAACCAGTGCGTGTAGTGGGTGGCACCCTTCTCGAGCGCCCACTCCTTCATCGCGTGGGCGACCTCGTTGGCGATATCGAGGTTGAGGGCCTTGCCCTCCTTGATAACGCGCGAGAGCTCCTTGTACGTGGGCTTGGGCAGCCGATCACGCATGACGGAGTCGCTGAAGACTAGAGAGCCGTACTCCTCTGTGACCTTTGAAGCCATATGGACTCGCTTTCTCTTCTGAGAACTGATCCCTGACGCGAAAATACTCTAACGGGGCGTTGTTTCTCTGTCATTAACCTTTTGCTTCCCGCACGTCACCCAAATGTGAGCAGCGCGAGACGCGAGCATTAGCAACGCGCGACACCCACGCGAGCGATGCGTGGTGCGCGTGTGAGCATAACGCGACTTCGCGTGGTTAAGGCGGAGAACTGCGAAATAATTAGCGCATAGACAAACGCGCTCGCCATGACGAGCCCTCCCAGGACGCTATACATGCTGTTGAATATAGTCCTCACCCTTCTTAAGAGGGGCACGAAGGCCCGCAAGATGCGACGGGGATTTACCCGGCCAGCAATTGCGTCCGTTGTTTTCCTTTTCCACAAGGTAAATTGAATCGAATGGCGTCAAAAACGCATCGAAATACGCGGACAATGCAGTTAACGACGAACTTCGGCAGCAAGCGTCAACGCGGCGAGTTGCCAAAGCGAGCAGTAACGAACACCACGCGCAAAAGCACCGTCCCAACATGGCGGTAGACAGAGGAGAAACCATGGCAGAGATGGCAACGCCCGACATGAACACCGCCGCCCGCGGCCTTATCGTCATGGATATCGACTCCACGCTCATCAACGAGGAGGTCATCGACCTCCTTGGCGAGGAGGCGGGCGTTGGCGACCGTGTCGCCCAGATTACCGAGCGCGCCATGCGCGGCGAGCTCTACTTTCGCGAGGCTCTCGCGGAGCGCGTCGGACTCCTGGCGGGTCTCGATGAAAGCGTCTTCGACCGCACCTTCGCTCGCGTGACGTTTACTCCCGGCGCTCTCGAGCTCGTCGAGGAGGCTCACCGTCGCGGTTGGAAGGTCGGCGTGGTTTCAGGCGGTTTCCATCAGGTCGCAGACAAGATCGTTGCCGCGGCAGGCATTGACTACTGCCTCGCGAACCAGCTCGAGGTCGTGGATGGGCGTCTCACCGGCAAGGTGATCTCTGAGGTAGTCACCAAGGAGAGCAAGGTCCGGGCGCTGCATGGGTGGGCCGAGGAGCTGGGGCTTTCTCGCAACCAGACCGTCGCCATGGGCGACGGCGCCAATGACATCCCAATGATTCTCGAGGCTGGCATCGGCATCGCCTTCTGCGCCAAGCCCAAGACGCGCGCCGCCGCTCCCCATTCGATCGACAAGCGAGACCTCACGCTCGCCTGGCCGATCATCGACGGCAAGCAGTAGGGCGAGCAGCTCGGCCCCGTCGGGGAGGCCGGTGCGTCACTCAAAAAGCCTTATCTGGGAAGGCCGCCAGATCCTCACCGCACGCCCCCAAGCAGCCTACTCGGCCTTCATCGTGACACCGGCGACGATTTCCGTGATGCCGTCGAAGATGAGCGCAACGCCCGCGATGAGCATCACGAACTCCGCCATCGTGAAGGGCGAAGTCACAACAAGGACGCCAGCCGCAAGCGTAAGAAGACCCACCACATAGCGCCAGCCACGACCCGGAAGCCCAAGCCTGAACACGACGTTTGCCTCGATGATGTCATTCACGCCCGTAATGAGGATGATCACGCCGATGATCACGTAGATTCCGGCGACGAAGGCATCCGGCCAGAGGATGAGGCACATGCCGAGGACGGTCTCCACGAGGCCGATCGCCAGGTCAGCCTGGCTCAGGAGCACCGCGCGGCGCGCCCAGCAGCCAAGCAGCGTCACGACGCCCACCATGGCAAGCGTCCATCCGGCGACCTGCACGATCAAAAGCGTTGCCCCAATCGGGCTCACGAACATCGCGATGCCGAGCACCAGCAAGGCGATCCCCATAAGGATGACCGTCGCCTTCGTGCGCTTGAAGAGTTTCTCGAACGCGTTCATGTTTGCCTCCCAAGACAACGCTGGATATGAGTGCGCTGCGCCATACCAGGCGGCGTGGCGCGTCATCGCTCCGCGAAATAAAACTCGCAGCAACGCATCCAACGGATAAGCTCACGCACTAGACATACCCAGGCTCGTGGGAGTTATGCGCGCGCACCACAAGGCGCCTCTGGCGCAGGGACCACGCGCGCCGCGCAACAGCGCTCCCCAGCACGAGAAGCGCGAGCGCGCACCACGGGGCGCCTCTGGCGCGGAAGCCACGCGCGCCGCGCGGCAGCATCCCCGAAAAAAACTATGCGAAGAATGCCTTGAGGCCAATGATAATCAGCACGACGCCACCGGCAACCTCGGCGCGATCGCCCAAGACCTCACCGAGCTTGCGACCGATGAGAAGCGCGACCACGCAGCAGGCAGCCGTGGTCAGCGCGATGATTGTCGCCGCGGGCACGATGGCAACCGCCTGGGCACGAAGGCTCACGCCAACGGCGAACGCATCAATAGCGGTCGCGATCGCCTGAACCAGCAGAGTCGCGACGGTGAGCCGCTTTACCGCGGGGCCATTGCCAGGCTCGTCCGCATCATCGCCAAGACCCAACAGGGCGCACACGCCCTCGCGAACCATATTGCCCCCGATGAAGCCAAGGATAATCAGCGTGATGATCCCGGAATACTCCTCGATGACCTCAGCTGCAAGGCCTCCCACGAAATAGCCCAGCAACGGCATAAGCCCCTGGAACAGGCCAAAGAATACCGGCATGAGCGCTAGGCGGGCCTTCGTCTCGCCAGGGTAGACAAACGCATTCGAAATGGTCACAGCAAAGGCGTCGGCGGATAGCGCCACGCCCAGCACCAGGATCTCAACGATACCCAAGAAACCCGCACCCTCCCCGAGGTGGCATGAGATAAAAAGGTTGGCCGATCACTCACAGACCGGCCAACTCTCGAGCGTTATGAATGATAGGACCAAACGCCAACGACGAAGAGCCAGCACCGTTGCGCATCACGAATGACATTGCGCGCCCCAGCGAACCAAGGCAAACCTTCGCGAAATGCCGTGGGCGAGTTGCCCTTATGCAGCCCTCTCGCCACGAGCGTCCGGCAGGGTGAGCAGCATGACGAGACCCACCACGAGCAGCATGCCAATGGAAAGCACGCCCAGGCTGGCATTGCCGGTCGCGGCGGTGATAACGCTCACGAGGAAGGTGCCCATGACACTCGCGTAGCGGCCGAAGATGTCGAAGAAGCCGTAGTACTCGTTGGCGCGCTCCTTGGGAACGAGCCTGCCAAAGTAGCTGCGGGAAAGCGCCTGAATGCCACCCTGGAAGAGGCCCACGAGAATGGCGAGGATCCAAAACTCGGTCGCCGTCTTCAGCAGGAACGCCGCGAACAGAACGATGCCGCAATATGCGAGCACGGCCACGATGATCATGCGGAGCGTACCGAACTTGCCAGCAAGCTTGCCGTAGATGATGGCAGAGGGGAACGCCACGAACTGCGTCACGAGCAACGCGAGCACGAGCTGTGTCGAATCAATGCCAAGGGCGGAGCCATAACTCGTCGCCATCGAGATGACCGTGTGGACGCCATCGATATAGAAGAAGAAGGCAATCATATAGATCAAGAGCACGCGGTCCTTGGCGATACGACCCATGGTGTCGGCCAGGCCAGAGAACGTGGAGGCGACGATCTTGCCAAGGGTGTCTTCCTCACCACGCTCCTTGCCGTACTTCTGCTTGTAGGTGCGGATGAGCGGCAGCGTGAACGCGAGCCACCAAATACCCGTAATCACGAAGGAGAGGCGCGTGCAGAGCATCATCTCGAGGCCCAGCGCCGGGCCACCGAAGATCAGGGCGAGGCAGATGATGAAGGGGATGGTCGAGCCAACATAGCCCCAGGCATAGCCCGCGCTCGAGACCGTGTCCATGCGCTCGTCCGTCGTGACGTCGGTGAGCATGGCGTCATAGAACGTCATCGATGAGTTGAGGCCCACCGTGCAGAGCACGTAGAGCACGAGGAACGGCAGGGCGGCCATCGGAATCGCCTGGGCGAAGCACAGGACGAGACCCGTGAGGAAGAATCCGAGGAAGAATTTGATCTTGTTGCCCGCATAATCCGCGAGCGAACCCAGAATGGGCATGAGCAGCGCCACCACGAGGGAGGCGATCGTCTGGGCGTTAGCCCATGCGGTCACGAGCTCTGCCGAAGAGGCGCCCGTGTTGATGGCATTGAAGTAGATCGGCACGATAGAGGTGTTGAGCAGTACGAGCGCCGAGTTTCCGACGTCATACATGACCCAATTGCGCTCGAGCTTCGTGAACTTCGTCTTGGCCATGTAGGCTCTCCTGTCTGCACTATCGAGGCGCGGGCTCGGGCACGCGCCGTTTGCATCCCATGCATGATACCCGGACTTGGCGACGCCTTATGTAACGCAACGGTAAGCGGCCCCTTTACAGGAGCGGCGATGCCATAAATGTCCGCAATGCATGTCAGAATCCAATAGACGGATAGCCAAACACGAATGTGGCGGATACCCGCCACCTCATGGATAGCACTCCCCCGGCAGGGGCATAATGGACGCAGCAAATCGACCGAGGAAGGACTTCCATGCCCGCTCTCATCACTCATCATCTGTTCGGCGAGAGCTCAGTCGCGCTCCTCCCGGAAAACGTCATTACCGGTGAGGAGGAACTTCTCGCGTTCCTGCTCGGCAACCAAGGCCCGGACCCCTTCTTCTTCCACGTGCTCGGCGCACCCGCAGCGACCAGCGCCTCTCACCAACTCGCCCATCGCATGCATGACGAGCGCATGACGGCAGCGTTCACGGCGCTTCGCGACGGAGTGAGCCACCTTCCCGTCCATGACGCCGGCATCGGCCGCGCCTTCGCCCTCGGCATGCTCTCCCACTATGCGCTCGATCGCTCCGCACACCCCTTCATCTACGCGCAGCAGTACGCCATCATCGCCGCGAATCCCGAGCTAGATGATGCCGGCAGCGAGGTCCATGCCGTCATCGAGTCAGACCTCGACTCTTGGATGCTCTGGACGCGCCGCCGCGCCACGGTTCACGATTGCCCGCCCGCCGGTGAGCTCGCGCGCACGGACCGCATCTGTCGCGTCGCCGGCGCGCTCACGAGCCAGGTTGCCTGGGCCGCCTTTGGCATCGACCTCTCCGCGACCGAGTACGCCGCCGCCGTCGATGACATGGAGCTGTGCTATCGCGCCATCGAGCCCAGCGGCTCGCTGAAGAGCCGCGCGCTCGGTACCCTCGAGCGCATCGCGCGTCCGCACTCGCAGCTCACCTCGCTCTCGCACCGCATCACCACGAGCGATGACTGCTGGGTAGCGAATCTCTCCCACCTGCCGTGGGGGAACCCCTTCGCAGGCGGCACCTCTCAGGATTCCTTCCAGACGAGGTTCGACGCCGCCCTCGACGGATGGCCGGCCCTCGCCCAGGCCTTCACGCACGGCGGGGAGGAGCTTCGCCGCGCAATCAACGGACTCAACTACTCGGGTCGCCCCCTCGGTACCGCCGAGGAGTGCCCGGAGGACCAGCGCGGCTAGCACCAGCACGCCCGAGCCCATACCTCGTCAGCACAAGCGCGGCAAACGCCAGCGCAGTCCGCGGACCCAAGAGCCCGGCGGCGCGGGCGCGAACAACGCCAGCACGCCCGCCTTCAGCACAAGACAGGACTTCACATGCAGATTCGCATCGCTACCAGCGAGGATCTTGACGACCTCGTTCGCATCTACGCCGCCGCTCGTCGCTACATGGCAGAGCACGGCAATCCCCATCAGTGGGGCGATGGCCGCCCCTCTCCTGAGGAAATTGCGAGCAGCGTCGAAGAAGGCGCATACCGCGTTGGCGTCGACGAGGATGACCGCGCGCACTTCGCGTTCACCATCTACAACGAGGAAGACCCAACCTACCAGCAGATCTATGATGGCGCCTGGCTCAACGACGAACCCTACGTGACCATTCATCGCGTCGCGAGCGACGGCACTATGAGAGGCGCATTCTCCTCCGTCTTGGCTCGCGCAAAGGACGAGGCCAGCAGCCTGGGCATCCGCAACCTACGCATCGACACGCACAATGACAACCTGACCATGCAGCACGTCGTTGCCAAGGCGGGATTCTCGTACTGCGGCATCATCCACCTCGAGGATGGCGACCCGCGCCTGGCCTACCAGCTGGTGCTGTAGGCACGCTGGCATACTTTCAGGCTAGGCTACCCACAGGCGCATCTCAACGAGAGGCGTACGCCGGGTTGGCCACGCGCACTGCCTATGGAAACGCAGTCCCGCGTCCTAGTGCATGCGCTCGAGTTGAGAGCGAACGGCATAAACCTGACGCATCGCATCCGCAACTTGCTGCTTCGCGTGGTCAATCTTGTTCTGTGCGATCCAATCAGCGAGCACGCCGTCGAAGAAGATATCCGCGAACTGAAGGCCGCTACCTAGCTCGACATTGAGCCCGGTGGCCTCATCCACATCGTCAAGCTCCTTCACGAAGATGCGAAGCGCATGCTTTGCCTCGTCAATCTCCTCTTGAGCATCGGAAATCTTGCGATGCTTGAGCAGCGTCGTGATGAGCCCTCCGCCAAGCATATCCACGATGCCCCAGCGCCCGGCGTCATCGAGCATATCTGCGGCATTCCCAAGATGCTTGAGCGCGGCATCCGCGGCATCGATCGCCTCTCGGATCTCCGTAGCCCTGTCCTTCGTCATCGGACCTCCACATGCTAGATGCCAGCGATTTGCGAACAGCCTACCATTCAAGGCCGTCAAAATACGACGCGACCCTTACGGCCCCAGGGGTTCGCGTGACGTCGAAGCGCGCAATCCGCCGCACCCGCATTTGTTCACGAGAGGAGAGACATGCGAGCAATCACCCTGCTACTGGCACTCGTAACGCTTGGCGGCGTCGCATGTCGCATGCTACCCGATTCACTCGCGGCGCTCCCCTTCGTCGCGAATGTCGTCTCGCTCACGCCATGGTTCGCGGGATCAGCCGCCATCGCGCTCGCATTCTCCTTCGTCCCAGCATGGCGTCACCATCATGAGGCACGGCTCTTCGTGCGCATCATAGCCGCATGCGCGATCGCCCTCGAGGTTGCCTGGCAGGCGCCCTTCTTCATTCCCAGCCAGCGTGTCACCTCGGCGCTCGCCGCGGAGGATAGCCAGACAACGGCCCTCCGCGTCATGACCTGCAACGTCTACAAGGGAAACGCCAGCGCCGAGCGCATCGTCGAGCTGGTGCGCGAAAACAACATCCAGGTCCTCGCTCTGCAGGAGACCACGGTCGACTTCGTGAACGAGCTTAAGGCGGCGGGAATCGACGAACTCCTCCCCTATTCCGAGCGCTCGAGCTCGGACGGCGTCTACGGCAACGGCGTGTGGAGCGCGCTTCCCCTCTCGGACGCCGCGAGCGACGACATCGGCTCGTCCGCATCCGCCATGCCCGCGGGCACCATCGAGGTCACGCGCCCAGACGGCACGACCGCCCGCCTGCGCCTCGTCTCCGTCCACACGTGTTCGCCCGCCCTGGGCTACTGGGCCCTGTGGGAAAGGAGCATTACCGAGATTGGCGTGGTGCGCGAACGCCTAGCGGAGAACGATGGCCTTAACTACGTCCTTCTCGGCGATTTCAACGCCACGTATGACCACGCACCCTTCCGCGAGATGCTTGGTGAGGGCACGGCGGCTGGCGCGCCCAGGCTTCACGACGCCGCTCGCGAATGCGGAGCCGGCATCACGAGCACCTGGCCCGCCAACCTGGAGATTCCCGCGTTCTGTAGCATCGATCACGTCGTCACGAGCGATCGGGTGATCGCCACGGAGGTCTCCACAGCAGAGGTGCCGGGCTCGGACCACCTTGCCCTCATCGCCACGCTCGAGCTGTAGACGCAAAGGCGGTTCGCTCCGTCATGCGCGAACCACGCACCACCCTGCCCATCGCACTCGGGGCACGCCCGCTCACCGCGTCGCCGCCCCGGCCGGAGGCCATGCGCGAGCCACGCCGCCGCCCCGGCCAGAGGCCATGTGCGAGCCACGCCGCCGCGCGCGGGCCTGCCATCTACTCGCTGCGCAGGGCCTCGACCGGATCACGCTTCGCGGCGGAGAAGGACGGGATAAGCCCGGCAACCACCGTAAGCAGCACCGATATACAAATCAGCGCAACGGCAGCACCCGCGGGCAGACTCATGATGTTCGCGACGTTGTGCTCGCGCAGCACCCAGGCGTTCACCGGAACCGACACGATAAGCACCACCGCAATCGCAAACACGCCCGCGATGAGGCCCTCGATGAAGGTCTCTGCGTTGAAGACGTTCGCGACATTGCCCTTGGAAGCGCCCATCGCGCGCAGGATGCCAATTTCCTTCTTGCGCTCGAGCACGCTGATGTAGGTGATGATGCCGATCATGATCGAGCTCACCACCAGCGAGATGCTCACGAACGCGATGAGCACGAGGCTGATCATGTTCACGATGTCCGTGACGCTGCCCATGATGACACCCATGTAGTCCGTGTAGGAGATCACGCGGTCCTCATCGCCGGCCGCCTTGGCACTTTCGTTGTATGCATCAATGCTCGCGACCACGCGGTTCTTGGCCTCGAAATCGATGGGGTAGATCTTCACCATCTGCGGGTTGCTCTCGTCAGCATAGCCAAGCGTGGAGAGGTTGTTGTCATACGTAAGGCGTCCGGCGTTTGCATAACTCGTCATGAGCGAGGTGAGGTCGTCCGCCGTCATGTTGAAGTGGATGGCATTGGCAAATGCGTTCGCATCCACGTGGAAGGCGCCCTGCATGCCACTCGCGAGCTGCGAGCCCATGCTCTGTGCGGCCTGGCCCATGGCCCCCGCGAGCGAGCTCTGGAGCTGCGAGGCGACCGCGTTGCCAATCTGCTGGCCCATCTGGTCCATGACCTGCTGCATCGCCTGCTTCAGGTACGGCGCGAAGCTGTTCTGCATATAGTCGGCGAGCGCCTTCTGCAGCCTCCCGGCAACGTCCTCCCCCGCAATCGCCTTGATCTGGGCGAGCGTCTCCTGAGCGCCCGTATCCTCAGCCAGGTACTTCTGGAACGCCGCGACCACCTTCGATGGATCGTTCACGTCGGTTCCGAGGTCACGGAACTGGTCAGACGTCAGGAAGTTCGCAAGGAGCTGGTTCGCGAGATCACCAAGTTGCTTGATCTGCTCCGGTGTAAGCGGGTCTTGGAAAACGCCCGAGAAATCAGGCACGGGCGCTCCGGCCATGATCTTGTTCATATCGATGTCGAAGTCGATATTGGACAGGTCGAGCTTCACGTTCCCCAAATCCATGCCGGAGAAGTCAAATCCCTGCAGGTTGAGCGCACTCTCATCGAAGGAGAACGCGCGCTTGAGCGCCGCCTCGTCAACGGAAAACATGCTGGAGAGGTCAAAGCCGCGCTTGCTCTCCTCCTGCAGCGTGTCAAAGGTCTTGCCCGTGAAGACGTCGACCTCGGGGTTCGCGAGCTGCTGCTTCACGATGTCGGAGTTCGCGGCGCGGGCCATGAGCTCCTCCGTGAGGCCATGCGTGTAGGCGACGCCCGGGGAAAGCGCCCTCGAGCTCGAGCTGCCGTTGGGCCTCACCACGCCGACGATCTTGAGGTCGAGGCCGCTGGCGACCTTGTCCGCCATAAAGGCGGCGTCGTTGCTCATGTCGGTCCAGCCGCCGGTTTCGTCGTTCCTACGATAGGCGTCTGAGGGCGAAAGCACCTTGAACTTGGTCTGGAGAGCCTCGTCATAGGTGAAGTCCACGTCGGTATCGGGCGTGGTGATGTTGCCATCCGCTGACATAGCACTCGAAACGAGGCTGTTGAGCTCGTCGATGTCGAGTTTACCGATGCTGTAGAGCGTGTAGTCGCCCACGGTGCCCCGACTCGAGAGCACGAGCACCGCCTCATCGGGCGCGCTCGCCCAGCGGCCGGCGACGACGTCGTACTGGGAGTCGAGGAGCTCCTGGTCGTCGATCATCTCGTTGAAGACGCTCGAGCCGTTCATCGACGACATACCCGCCATCGCGGCGTTCGAGGCGCCTCCGCTCGCCGCGGCGGTCATGTTGTTGGGCACGAGCTTCACCGGGTCGGCCCCGTCCTGCTCGCGGTAGATGATGGGTGTGATGCCGTAGTCATACTGGATGGCGTTGACGTCGTCCGTGACGCCGTCGCCGCCAGCATCGAGCCACTGCTTGAAGGAGGCGAGGTCATTCGACTTGACACTCGCGAACATCTCCTTGAGCGCCGTGACCACGGAGATCTTGTCGGAGCCGCTCGGATTCTCCGGCACCTCGCTCTGGGCCGCATCGTCACTCGCCGTGCCAGCCTCGTCCATCATGCCCGTGAGGTCATAGTCCTGGCGAGAGATGGAGAGCGGATAGCTGGAGAGCGTGTCTTGCTCGACACGGGCGATGTACTCGTTCACGCCGTTGGAAAGCGCCAGGATCGCAGCGATGCCGATGATGCCGATCGAGCCGGCAAAGGCCGTCATGGCCGTGCGGCCCTTCTTCGTCATGAGGTTGTTGGCGGAGAGCGCGAGCGCCGTCAGGAAGCTCATCGAGGAGCGGCGCTTTGGCTGCTCTGCACCCTTCTCGGCGGCACGGCGCTCCGCGAGCTCGGCGTCGGCGATGGGACGGGAGTCATCCACGATGCGGCCGTCCTTGATGCGGACGATGCGCGTGGCGTAGTCCTCCGCGAGCTGCGGGTTATGGGTGACCATAATGACGAGGCGGTCCTGCGCCACCTCGGCAAGGATGTTCATGACCTGGATGCCGGTCTCCGTGTCGAGCGCGCCCGTGGGCTCGTCCGCGAGCACAATCTCAGGGTCGTTCACGAGGGCGCGGGCAATGGCCACACGCTGCATCTGACCACCGGAGAGCTGCGCCGGACGCTTGTTGACGTGGTCGCCCAGACCTACGCGCTCGAGCGCGGCACGGGCACGCTCGCGACGTTCCTCTCGGCCAACACCCGCCAACGTGAGCGCGAGCTCGACGTTCTGGAGAATCGTCTGGTGCGGGATAAGGTTATAGCTCTGGAACACGAAGCCGATGCGGTGGTTGCGATAGGTATCCCAATCGGCGTCTGAGTAGTCTTTGGTCGAGACACCGTTCACGATGATGTCGCCGGAATCAGCATGATCAAAGCCGCCGAGGATATTGAGGAAGGTCGTCTTGCCGGAGCCCGAGGGTCCCAGCACCGCCACGAACTCGCTTTCGCGGAAGGTGATGGACACGCCATCAAGGGCGCGCTGGACGAAGTCTCCTGTCTTGTAGGACTTGGTAATACCCTGGATCTCGATCATGTGGTTCCCATCGCGGTGTTCTTTGGGGCGGAGCGCGGAGCGCACGGCAGCGGACGCGTTGCCAGGCATCGGACGCGCCGAGGCAACAGGCGCGCGGCGTTTTCGGCGGCTCGGCGGCGCCATCGGCGGCAGGCACGGCCGGCACGGCGGACGGAGCGGCGGCTACCTATACAGTGGCAGCTGGCCCGTCACGGGCGAGATCGCGCTCACGTCCATGGGCGCGAACCCAACGCAGGTCCAACGGCTACCGGAGGCGTCCGGCGTGAGCTCGGTGCGGCACGCGTCGCGGATACAGAAGAAGTCCATGCCCTCCATGAAGCCGCGGCTCTCTGCACGACTCACGAGCGCGGCAAGTGCGCGTTCGCCATCGACCGCGAGCACGATCTTGGGCTCACCCTGGCGAACCCACTCCGCCAGCACGCCCGCGTCAACGGATGTGCGCGCAAGGCTGCCGCCCCACTCGAGCCCGATGGGCCCGCACGTAGGATCGCCCTCGACGTAGCGCTGGGTGCCGGCGAGCAGCGCCGCCACACTCGCATGCGCCACCTGCGCGGCGACCTTGCCCGCGCTCATGCCCAGGGAGCGATCGACCACGACATACTGCCGGATGTCCGGGCCCATAGGCTCGGCCTCGGGCTCCGCCTCTTCACGCGCCGACGTCGCCACGCCCATCATCGTTGCTGACATTGCGTACCTCAAACCCCTCGTATCGATTACGCCTGAGCGCGCGCCTCCTCGAGAACGCGGCGCATTTCGGCCTGAACGGCCTGCTCGGTATTCTTCCCAATCACGCGCTCGGCAATCTGTTTGACGGCGTAGCGGCCATTGCCCATCGCCACGGGATGACCCACCATGCGCAGGATCTCGTAGTCGTTCATGGCATCGCCGAAAGCCATGACCTCGTCCGACTCGACGCCCAGGTACTCCATAATCTGGCGAATGCCCGTTGCCTTCGAAACGCCCACCTGCATAACGTCGATCCACCTCGAGCCCGAGGGCGCGAAGACAAAGCGATCGCCCAGCTCGCGCTGGAGGACGTAGGCCATGTCCATCGTGTATTCGGGCGTGTCGCAGAAGACCGAGGTCTTGAGGATGTTCACCTCGGGTGCGGGCACGTCATAAACGCGGACAGCGGCGAGCAGGTCCTTGTCGATCTCACGCTCGAAACGGTCCTCGTCATCGAGCAGGAAGCTCTGGGTGCGGTCAAAAAGGGCGATGTGGAGACAGCCGAAGCGGTCGACCGTCTCCTTCAGGCGCCTGAGCCCGATGTGCGAGAAGACCTCGCGGTCGATGAGCTCTCCAGACACCACAACCTGGGCGCCGTTCGATGCCACGAAGTCCATCTGGTCCACAACGGGGGCAAAGAACTCATGGAGCGTGTCGAGCCTGCGGCCGGAGCTCGCCGCGAAATGAACGCCCGCCTCGCGAAGCTCGCGAATGAGGCCGAAGGTCTCCGCCGGCACCTCGGAGTGCTCGTCGAGCAGCGTGCCGTCCATATCCGATGCGATGAGCTTAATCACGATGTCTCCGTTCTCTGGATTGTGGCGATGTCGTCGGTTGTCGTGACAGCAAGCCGCTTGGCTTGGACGCCTGCCAGCACAAGGCGGCAGGCACCCGGGCTAAGCGGCAAAGGGCGCGACGAATCGCCAGGCGCCCTTCGCCGCGAGCGATTACTCCTGCGGAACCGCAAAGCGGGCCACGAGCTGCTCGAGCGCGTCGACCATGAGCTCCATGCTGCGCACGGGAATGAACTCACGCACGCCGTGGAAGTTGTAGCCGCCGGTGGGCAGGTTGGGGCACGGCAGGCCGCGGAAGGTCAGCTGGGCGCCGTCGGTGCCGCCGCGGACGGGCACGACGCGCGGTTCCATGCCACACGCCGCCATCGCGGCGAAGGCGTTATCGCGCAGGAAGTCCATGCCACGCAGGTGCTCAGCCATGTTGCGATACTGCTCGCGAATCTCGACCTCGACCGTGCCGGTGCCATAGCGCCTGTTGAGGAACTCCGCGGCATCACGAAGCTGCTGCTCACGATCGGCGAAGTGGTCCGCGTCGAAGTCGCGCACGATATAGGTCAGGCTTGCCTCGCCCGAAGAACCCGAGACCTCGATCGGGTGGAAGAAGCCCTCGTAACCCTCCGTGTGCTCCGGGCGCTCTGCCGCGGGAAGGAGGGCGTCAAATTCGCCGAGCACGGTGATGGCGTTGACCATGACGTTCTTGGCACTACCGGGGTGCACCTCGACGCCATGGGCCGTGACCTTGGCTTGGCTCGCGGAGAAGCACTCCCAGTTGAAGTCGCCGAGCTCCTCGCCATCGACGGTGTAGGCCCAGGTCGCGCCGAACTTCTCGAGGTCGAGCAGGGACGCGCCATGGCCAATCTCCTCGTCCGGCACGAAGGCAATCTCGAGCGTGGGGTGCGGTAGCTCGGGATGAGCGGCGAGACGCGCAACGAGGGCGACGATCTCCGCAACGCCCGCCTTGTCGTCCGCGCCAAGAAGCGTGGTGCCGTCCGTGACGACGATGTCCTGGCCGACGAATCGCTCGAGCGCGGGAAGCTGCTCGGGCGTGGTCTCGATCACGTGGCCGTCACGCTCGCCGGCGACGAGCGCTCCTCCCTCGTAACGGACGACACGCGGCTTGACACTGGCGGCAGGCGCATCGGGTGCGGTGTCGATGTGGGCAATGAGGCCGAGGGCCGGTAGATCCTCCGCCCCGGCCGAGGCGGGCAGCGTCGCCGTCACGTAGGCGTTGCTCGTGGCCTCGACCTCGACGCAGCCCAGCTCGGCAAGCTCGACGGCAAGCTGGCGAGCCATGTCACACTGGCAGGCAGTCGACGGGGTCTCCTCCTCGTTATGCGGATCAGACTGCGAGTCAATCTGCACGTAGCGCATGAATCGTTCAAGGACGTCGCTTGGCTTCGGCGTATAGCTATCCATGGGCCCTCCTCAGGGAAATCCCGCGCTGGACGGGATGAATGAATGTCCGTAATGAGTTTACTCCCCAGGCGACGTGCGTATCGAAAGGGGTTTGTCATGAGGCATGGAGTCGCTAGCGCGTTGGTGGCCTCCGGCACGCAGGAGGTTGCCAATACGCAGATGTTTGCCGTGCTCAGCTGGCCGCCAGCCCCATGGCGCACGCCGCAGCCCCACCCGTTTCACGCGCAGTTAGCCTCCTCCGAGATCGCAGACGCCCACTCGACCGAGAAGTATGGACATGAATCACGTTCGTCGGAGTAGAGACAATTGTTTAGCCACCAAACCTGCAGGTAGATTAGACACTTATTAGGAGACTACTCGAGGCGGTTCGATTCATGTCCATACTTCTCGAGTGAGTTGAATACCAGGGCAATTTCTTCGCTAGCAGGGTGCCGCACAAAACAACGCTAAGTAGGGGGCTAATCCGCAACCAACTGAGTAGACCGCTCTGCCGGCGTATCAAAACCGCAGGTAGCGAGGTTGCGTTTTTAGGGACTACTCAAGCAAAACCGAATTAGCCCCCTACTTAACGACTTTTTAATCTCGTCGCGCAAATTCGAAGGCAGCCAGGCGCGAATCGACGATTAAACGCCGTGTTTGAAGGGCAATTAATGAGACTGCGCGCGAAGGAGCGGTCCGAATCCCGGAACGGAGTTATATGAAGCAAGCGACAGAGGCTCAGCAGGCAAGCCGTGATAGCCTAGTACCTTGAGACATAACGCGGCGAGCAATTATGCGGCCGCAAGAATAAGGGGCATCTCATGGCAAAAAAGCAGATCGTCGACCTGCCCGTGCAGCTCACGGACGCAAACAAGCTTTACCTTTATCGTCTTCTGAGTAACGCTCTAGGGATTGGTCGCCAGGCCTTCCTCCCCCGTGCCGTCGAGGCGCTCGAGGCGGAGGGCATCACGCCTGAGGGCCTCGGTCACGCCACCGCGCAAGACCTCTTCGCCGCACTCGACGGGGTCTGCGAGCTCACCGTGTTCAAGGGAGGACGGTTCTACGTAACCGTAACGCGCAACGAGACGTTCGACGCCGCACTCGCCGCGGGCGACGAGTCCAAAAAGAACGGCGGCAAGGGAAAGCCGTGGAAGCGCAAGAAGGGCGCACTCAAGCCCGTGCGTCCCAAGATGCGCGAGCTCAAAAATACGGAAGAGCCCATCGAGATGCCTCCGACAGAGGAAGTAGAGGAGGCCGTCGCGTGCGTCGCAGGCGAGCAGACGCAGAACGCGGTGCCCGTCGAGAATAATGACCCCGCCGCCCCGAAGGCTACCGTAGCCGAAGCGCCGCAGGAGACCGTCGAGATGGCACCGGCAGACGCCACCGTATCCCCCGACGTCGCGGAAGCAAATAGCCCGAAGGCAGATGTCATCGTGTCCGACGCACCAGCCATTCCCTCCATCCTTGAGCAGATTGCGGCACAGGCGGCCGAGTTCGAGTCCTCTCAGGAGGAAACCGTCGTCGCCAACGCAGCACTCGAAACGACTCACGCGGATGAAGCTGCACCCGCGCCCGCGGTGCCCGCGCCCGCGCCTTCAGCGCCCGCAGCGCCCGTGCCTGCGGCTCCCACGGCTCCCGCGGCTCCTGCGGCACCCGCGGCTCCCGCGGCACCCGTGCCTGCAGCTCCCGCGGCTCCCACCGTTTCCGCCACGCCCCACATCCCGGACGGCTTGCCCCACACCTTCTCTGAGGAAGTCTCCATCAAGCCGTCCTTCGTGGGCATGCTCACGCGCATGCTCCCCATCGACGAAGACCTCATGAGCGTCCTCGACGAGGATTGGCGCGTCGCCCGTGCGACCGGCACGGCGACGGGCTCCCGCAACCTCGTGACTTTCCCCCTCAGGTACCTGCAGGAAGACGGCACCGCTCCCGTAACCGTCACCATTCGCCGCACCTCGCGTCCGGGTGATGCACGCCGCTGGCACCTCACGCTCGTCGACGGAGACGACGGGTCCGGCAACGTCCACATGGCCGTTGGCATCGAAGGTCTGCCCCAGGCCGAGGGCGGCTGCTGGGCCCAGCTCGCTCCCGCCTCCTCAGCGGGCGTCCCCAAAGCAGATCCCGCGCGTGACCTCGCCCAATTCATGGAGATTGGTTCCTGGGACACGATGCTGGGCACCCTTGCCCGCGCAGCCGCGCCCGAGCGCTGGAACTACCCTGGCGAGGGTGTCGGCAAGGAGAGTCGTTACGGCATCCTGCGCGATTATCTTGCCTCGACGCTCGCGCGCCTTCGCACGAACGGCGGCGTCGTGACCTCCCCGGATGGCACGCTCGCAGCGTTCGACACCGGTCTTGCCACCCCGATGGACGAGGAGCTCTACGCCGTTCTCTCCCCCACCGGCACCGACATCCCCTGGCACCTCGACGGATTTGCCACAGCCGGCGACGGCGAGCTTGGTAGCCGCCTCACCGCGCACCTCGCGGAGCTACCCCCGCGCGCATGCTACCTCGAGAGGATTGACGACGTTGTCCTCCGCGATGGCGCCCTTGTGATTCCAGACTATAAGTCCCTCCTGGGTGCGAACATCGAGCGCCTGCCACTCGGCTTCGTCGCATCGCTCGTCGCCGGCACTGACGCCCAGGCCCCTCTCGACCGCCTTGCCACCGCCGGCTCCGCCGAGCGAGCCGCCGCGAGACGCGACCTCTCTCGCGCCATTGAGGGCGAGCCCGGCCGTTATCGCCGCGCGTGCCGCGCGCTCGACGATGCCATCGACCTCTCGCTGCGTCGCGCGCGCCGCAGCTATCGCCACGTCGTGCCCGCCTTCGACGCCGCCCTCGGCCGCAAGCTCATGCTCCTGCCGCTCGCTCTCGTTGACGACACAAGCATCGACTGCGCGCTGGTCCTCGAGCTCATGCCGAGCGGCGCCTACCAGGCAGCGGCCGTCGCCTCCCTGTCGCGCGCCTACGCAGCCGCGCGCGTGGTGAGCGAGCAGCTGCCGTCTTGGTTCGAGGCTGACCGCGCCCTGGCCTAAAGCTGCAACCAGCAAACAAGCGTACGCGCGCAGTACGCGCGCAAAGCAAATCGCCCGGACCCCAAAGGGACCGGGCGATTTCGTTTACTTCGTTTGCTCCTTTTGCAGCGGCCACGAATAGTTGAAAAGGGACTGGTCCTTTGTCAACTATTTGTCAACTTTGGACGGTGAACGCTTCGCCGGCTGCATTGAAACCTGAAAAAGGGACTGTCCCTTTTTCAGGTTTAGACGGTGGGTGCCTCGCCTGTCTCGAGGATATGGTCGAGCGCTTCCTCGTCAAGCACGGGCACGCCGAGCTGCTCCGCCTTCGTTAGCTTCGAACCCGCGGCGGCGCCCGCCACGACATAACTCGTCTTCTTCGAGACCGAGCCGGACACTTTGGCGCCAAACGCCTGGAGCGCAGCCTTTGCCTCGTCGCGCGTGTGACGCTCGAGCGTGCCGGTCAGCACGAACGTGAGACCCGCGAGCGTCTGCGGGGCAGCCTCCCCCGCCTGCTCCTCCTCGAGCACGACGCCCGCCTCGCGCAGGCGCTCGAGTACGGCGGCATTTTCTTCGACAGAGAGGAATTCGCGCACGCTGTGGGCGATCTTTGGCCCCACGCCCTCGACCGCGGCGATACGCTCCTCGTCTGCCGACATCAGGCTCGTGAGACTGCCGAATTCCTTCGCGAGTGAACGCGCAACCTGCTCTCCCACGTGACGAATGCCCAAGCCGAACAGCACGCGCGCCAGGCCGCGCCCGCGCGACTCCTCTACCTGAGCCATCACCTTGGCGGCAATGGTCTTGCCCACGAGGATGTCGTCGCCCGCGACGCTCACGCGGCCCGTCGGGCACGCGGCAAGCGCCGTCTCCGTCAGGCGGTCATAGAAATCTGCCACGTCAGAGACCATGCCGGCAGCCACGAGCTTGCCGATCAGCTCGTCGCCCAGGCCGTCGATGTCCATCGCCTTGCGACCCACCCAGTGGCAAAGACGCTCGTGAGCCTGTGCGGGGCAGTCGATGGAGACGCAGCGATAGGCGACCTCGCCCTCCTCGCGGATGACGGGGCTTCCACAGCTGGGACACGTAGTAGGCATGTGGAACTCGGGCGCGTCCTCCGGGCGCAGCTCGAGCACCGGGCCCACGACCTCGGGGATGACGTCGCCGGCCTTGTGAACCACAATGGTGTCACCCACACGCACGTTCTTACGGCGAATCTCGTCGATGTTGTGAAGGGTGGCTCGGGCGATGGTAGAGCCCGCCACGAAGACGGGGTCGAACTCGGCGACCGGCGTCAGCACGCCCGTGCGCCCCACCTGAATGCGAATCTCGCGAAGCACCGTGCGCTTCTCCTCCGGCGGGAACTTGAAGGCAATCGCCCAGCGCGGAGCACGCGCCGTAAAGCCCAGTGCCTCCTGGCTAGCGAACGAGTCGACCTTGACCACCACGCCGTCGATGTCATAGTCGAGGTCCTCGCGATGTGCCAGCGCATCGGCGCAGAACTCGTGCACCTCATGGGCACTCGTGCAACGGCGGGCGTTGGGGTTGACCGAGAAGCCGCAGGCACGGAGCCACTGGAGGAACTCCCACTGCGTGCTCACGGAAAGCGGGGCCTCGTCAGCCACGGCGTAGATGAAGGTCTCGAGGTCACGATGGGCCGTAACCTTCGGATCCTTCTGGCGGAGACTACCAGCGGCGGCGTTGCGCGGGTTGGCGAAGGGCTCGCGGCCCGCGGCGTCCGCGTCCTCGTTCAGGCGAACGAAGCTGTGCTTGGGCATGTAGACCTCGCCGCGCACCTCGACGGACTGGCCGAGACCGCCGTCGGCGACCTTAGCGAGGCCATTCGCGGCGAGCGCATGCGGGATGTCGGCGATCGTCAGCACGCTGGCGGTGACGTTCTCGCCAGTGGTGCCGTCACCTCGCGTCGCCGCGCGAACAAACTGCGCATCACGATATGTGAGGGCGACGCCCAAGCCGTCGATCTTGAGCTCGCAAGTGTAGGCAACGGGGCGCTCCGGCGTGGAACCCAGGGCCTCGTCAGTGCGGGCAAGCCACTCGTCAAGCTCCTCGAGGTTCATCGCGTCATCGATCGAGTACATGCGGCGCGCGTGGCGCACCGGCTCGAACTGCTCCGAGACATAGCCGCCCACGCGCTGGGTGTAGGAATCCGGCCCAACAAGCTCGGGATGTAGATCCTCAATAGCTTTGAGCTCGCGGACGAGACGATCAAACTCGGCATCCGTGACGGCCGGGTCATCGAGCGCGTAATAACGATAGGCATAGGTGTTGAGGAGGCGATTGAGCTCCGCCGCACGGGCGCGCGGAGACTTCGCGGCATCGGACGCGGGAGCCTCGGACGCGGCCTCTTCTACCTCCGGCATATCGCCAAAGAGAGAAATCTGCCCGTCTGCCTGCGTGTTATTTGACTTGCCCTGCGCCATCGAGACTCCCATCGGTCACTGTCGATTGCTCAGAATGGTACCGCAGGTCCCGGACACGCCGCGAGGCTGATGCGGTCTTTCAAGCAAATGCCAGCGCCTCACAACCCGTTGCGTCGCACAAAGGCGCCGGCCCCACGTGAATTCGCGCGAGACCAGCGCCTTGCATCAAGCCAAATCGTTCCAGGCATCAGGCCGTCCGCAAGCCATTCAGTCGCTCCGGGCATCGGACCGCCCACGAGCCAAATCGTCCCGGGCATCAGGCCGCCCGCACGCCCGTCTTATCGCCGGCTGAACCCGTTACCACGGGAATCCGAGTTACCGTTCCCGTTACCGTAGCCATACTGGTTGAGATATTGCTCGAGTAGAGAGCCCTGCGAGGACTCGTCCTGTTCGCTGTTCTGCATGGACTCGTCCGATCCAAGCGTCACGTCAACGGACATCTGCTTGCCGCCGCGCATGAGGGTCACGGTTACCTTGTCGCCCACGCTGTGCGAGCGAACTGCAAGCACGAGGCCGTCTGAGCTCGTAATCTCCTCACCATCGAGGCTGGTGATGATATCGCCCTTGCGAATACCCGCCTGCTCGGCCGGACTTCCGCTCGTAACCTCGGCGACATAAGCACCCTGATTCACGGAGAGGTTGTTCTCGCGTGCGTTCTGCGGCGTCACGGTCTGGAAGGAGCCGCCGAGATAGGCATGCGTGACCGTCTCTCCGTTGATGATTTTCTGCGCCACCTCGACCGCATAGTTGCCCGGAATGGCAAAGCCCACGCCCGAACTCGAGCCCGAATAGCTCTCGATGAGCGAGTTGATGCCAACGAGCTTGCCCTCCCCATTCACGAGTGCACCACCGGAGTTGCCAGGGTTGATCGTCGCGTCGGTCTGGATGAGGTTGGTGTAGATCGTGTTGCCCGAAGTGCTCTGCATCATCGTGGAACGATACAGCGAGCTCACGATACCCGTAGAGACGGACTGTTCAAGGCCGAAGGGGCTGCCCAGGCTCATGACCCAATCGCCAACCTGGAGCGAGCTCGAGTCTCCCACCTCGATGGGCGTGAGCGTCGCGCCGTTGGGATTGATCTTGATGACGGCTAGGTCACTCGACTCGTCAGAGCCAACGACCGTAGCGTCATACGACTCGCCGCCAACAGAGACCGAGATGGTCTGCGCCCCCTCGATGACATGATAGTTGGTGAGGATATTGCCATCCGTATCGAGGACGACGCCAGATCCGACGCCCTCGGCATCGCTCGTCTCCACGTTGATGGAGACGACGGAAGGCAGGCACTTCGCCGCGACGGCGGTCGCGAGCGAGGTGTCCTCGGAGGAGGGATCGATCGTGATGGACTGACCGGCGTTCGTCACGGTTGTGACGGTGGCGGGCCTGTCGAAGAAGCCACCGAAGTTCAGCGCCGCCACGACGCCCGCAGCGCCCAGGACACCGCCAATCAAGCCGAGCACGAGGGCCTTGAGGCCGACGCGCGGCTTGTTGGGCTTAGGTGCGCCAGCGCCAGCCCCCGCACCCGGGATGGGCGGCACCTGCGTAGGCGGCACCTGGCTCGTGGCCGCCTGCTGCGCGTACGCCTGGCCCGCCGCCTGCTGCGCATATGCCTGACCCGCGGTAGGCTGCGCATATGTCTGCGTCGTCTGAGCGGGCGGCACCTGACCCGCGGCCTGCTGGCCCGTGGCCGCCTGCTGGCCCACCGCCTGCCGAGCGGAGGACTGCTGGTTGTACGCCTGAGTCGGCGGTACAGGCGGAACCTGCTGCGTCGGCTGAGCACCCGGATAGACCGGACCTTGGTTGTCAGTTGGCATGATCGCTCCCCGTTCTATATATGCGATCGCTCGCGAATTTCGCTTGTGACTGTTGTACCCTACCGCACCACACCGCCCAGCTTCAACGCCCATGAATCACAGTCGCGAAACAACGCTTACAGGGGCCTGAAAACAATTCAGCCAGGAAGATGCAGCCGGCGCGGCGCCCGCCCACGCACGGCGCGGTGCCCGCTCACGCACGGCGCGGTGCCCGCTCACGCACGGCACGGTACCTCCCCACGGGCGGCCTGGCACCCGCAGCCTCGCCCGCGCACGGCCTGGCACCCTCGCCCATGCCCACGCGCGGCTTCGCACCCGCGCCCTCGCCCTCGCGACGCGGCGCCCGGCCACAAAAAAGACGCGTCCAAAAGGACGCGCCCAGACGCAACCCAATACAGGCCTACACCTTAAACAGGTAGCCCACGCCACGGACGGTGACAATGTGGTTTGCCACCTGCGGGCCCACCTTCGAACGCACTCGACGGATGTGCACGTCGACCGTGCGCGTGCCGCCGCAGTACTCGAAGCCCCAGACGCGGTGCAGTAGCGTCTCACGCGAGTAGGCGCGCGAAGGATGCGTGGCGAGGAAGCTTAGCAGCGAGTACTCCATGAGGGTGAGGTCGACGGGCTTATCGTCGATGTAGATCTGGTACGTGGCAAGGTTGATGGTCATGTTGTCGATGACCACGATATCGCTCGGAACATTCTCCTCACCGGGCCACAGGAGCTGCGTCATGCGCACCTCGAACTCGGCCTGACCGGCACTGGCAAGAATGAAGTCATTGCGGCCCTGAACAGGCATGCTCAGGCTGTCAAGCTTCTCCTCGTCCACAACGAGAAGCTCCGGCACGCAGCCGTTCTCGGCAGACCAGGCAGAGACGCGAGCAGCGAGATCGTCCGTCACGCCCGCGAGGTCGAGCGTCACGAGACCAAAGTCGTTACCGCTGGCAATGGCCTGGTCGAAGGTGTCCGGCGTAGCCAGCAGAATGGAGATGTCGAGCTCGTGAGAGAGCTCGCGCATGCGATCATGCAGGCGCGTGGTACGCGATATGAGAAGAACCTTCTTGTGATGCATGCCGGGTGCCCCTAATCCTCGACGGTTGAGAAGGTGCCCGCTAAGGCCGTGTTACGATTCGAAAATCTTAACACGGCCGTCCCAGCCAAACCTTTTGGTTGAGCATAGTTTACAACGACGCTTACCCCGTGTAATCAATTCGCAACGCTGCCTTTTGCGGCCCTATACGTCCTTGATATTGCCAAGAAACGCTTTGGTGCGCTCGTGCTGGGGGTGATCGAAGACCTCCTCGGGCGTTCCCTGCTCCACAATAACGCCGCCATCCATGAAGACGACGCGATCAGCGACGTCGCGCGCGAAGCCCATCTCGTGAGTGACGACGATCATCGTCATGCCCTCGCGGGCGAGGTCGCGCATGACGCCGAGGACGTCGCGGACGAGCTCCGGGTCAAGGGCGCTCGTCGCCTCATCGAACAGCATCACGTGCGGGTTCATAGCAAGCGCGCGGGCAATGGCCACGCGCTGCTGCTGGCCACCGGAAAGCTGGCTCGGCATGAAGTCGACGCGATCGGCGAGGCCCACCTTCGTGAGCTCCTCGATGGCGATACGCTCGGCCTCCTCAGCGGTACGCTTAAGCACCTTCTGCTGGGCGAGCATGACGTTCTTCTTCACCGAGAGATGAGGGAAGAGGTTGAACTGCTGGAACACCATGCCGAGGTGAGTGCGAACCTCGTTGATGTCCACATTCTTGCCGGTGATTTCGGTTCCCTCGACGGTGATGGTGCCGCTCGTTGGGGTCTCGAGCAGGTTGATGCAGCGCAGCATCGTGGACTTGCCCGAGCCCGAGGGACCCAGCACCACGACGACCTCGCCGCGGTGGACATCGAGGTCGATGCCCTTCAGGATGACGTTCTCCCCGTCATAGGTCTTGTGCAGGTCACGAATCTGGACGACTACCTCGTCCTTCTCGGCGGTCTTGGTCTCTTGGGCCTTCTCGGCCTGGGTCATATCAGCCATGGTGTCCCTTTACGCGATGTGATCGCCGTCGATAACGCCGGCTTCCTTGAGGGTCTTCTTACGACGCTTGCCGGTATCCGTTCCGAGCATGCGCGACTCAAGCATACTCACGACGCGAGCGAGCGGAATCGTCACCACGAGATAGAAGAGGGCGGCAACGATGTAGGGCGTGATCGAGCCGGTGGAAGCGACGATCGTCTTCGAGTACATGACGACCTCCATGACGCCCACCGCGGCGAGCAGCGACGTGTCCTTGTAGAGCAGGATAAACTCGCTCGTCATCGTCGGGAGGACGTTGCGGAAGGTCTGGGGGATGATGACGTAGATCATCGTCTGGGCCGCAGTCATGCCAAGAGACCTCGCAGCCTCGTTCTGGCCCTTGCTAATCGACTGGATGCCAGCACGGAAGATCTCGCACAGGTAGGCGGCGGAGTTCATCGCGAGCACGATGACGCCGAGCGGATAGCTCGGGATCTTGACGCCGGCGAGCGGCAGGCCGAAGAACGCGATGTAGATCTGCAAAAACGCCGGGGTGCCACGGATAAGGTTCACGTAGAAGCCCGCGATACCGCGCAGGATGCGCGAGCCGGAGATGCGCATGAGCGCCAGCACGAAGCCGAACGGGATTGCGAGCGGGAACGCCACGAGCACGATGGCGAGCGCCATCAGGAAGCCCTGGAAGACGGTGGGGATGCTCGAGACAAGGATGGGCGGGTTGAGGAAGAGGCGCAGGAACGTGTTCTCGTTCCACTTCTTCACCCAGTCCTGCTGCTTAAGCCAGGTGGCGGCACCATCCCACATCGAGACGCCCGTGACCGTGATGGAAGGCACGTCGGAGAGCTCCTTGGTGGAGCCATCGGCGAGCTCATAGGAGGCCTGGACTTGCTCTTCTCCACCAGCGGTGGGGAACTTCACCTTGTAGACCTCGAGGCGGATGTAGGAGCCGGCGGGCGCCGCCTCGTCAAGGTCGAACGTGAGCGCCTGGCCATCGGCGGAGACCTCGACGGAAGGGCGCTCGCGATCCATGAGGCCAGCACCGGAGAGCAGCGTCACGCGAGCGTCGTCCGTTCCAAACGAGGTGCCCTCGGGCAGAGTCAGCGTGACGCTCTTGACCTGTTCGGAGGAATCCGCCTGGCCCTCCCAGGTAATTCGCGTCTCGGAACCGCCAAGGACGTCGCTCGAACCGCTCGCGTTGGGCTTGGCTGTGCACTTCGCGGTCTCGAGCGCGTAGGCGGGCGCGGGGACAGCAAACGCGAAGGCACACGCGGCCACGATGGCCGTGAGCGCGAGGGTAAGCGAGCGCTTCGAGCCGGCGAGGTTCCTCTTGTCAGTATTGTCGAACATGTTCATCCGTTTCATCCAGCTGTCGCTTGCGGGCAACCCGCCGCCACACGCACGCGCGCGCAAAGCCGTGGGCGCATACAACGGCAAGGGGCGTGGCATCGCTCCGCCGCCATGCGCACGCGCGCAAAGCCGCGGATTGCCCGCAAACGGCAAACGCCCCTCCGCCACGGCGGACGGAGGGGCGCCGCAAAGCGGTCTCGTTAGCCGAAGTACTTGTTCACGATGCTGTCGAGGGTGCCGTCATCGGTGATGGCAGCGAGAGCATCGTTGACGGCGTCGAGCAGGGCACCGTTGTCCTTGCTGACGGCGACGCCATACTCCTCGCCCGTGGCGATCTCCTTGATGACCTGGGCATCGGTGTAGGACTCAGAAACCATCTTAGCGCCGACGGCCTTGTTGGTGATGACGGCGTTGGCCTGGCCAGCCTGCATCGCGGCAAAGGCATCCGTGGCATTGCCGTAGGGCTGGGTGGTGGCGTTGGGGAAGTTCTCCTGAGCATAGGACTCAGCCGTGGTGCCGGACTGGACGGCAATGGTGATGCCGGCCTGGTTGAGGGCATCGGCGAAAGTATCGGCCGTGATGTCAGCGTTGGCCTTCATGGCGACGACGGAGAGGTCATCGATGTAGTAGGAATCGGAGAAGTCGACCTGCTCCTCGCGCTCCGGATCGATCGTGATGCCAGAGATACCGAGGTCAACCTGGCCACCAGCGGCAACAGCCGGGACGATGGCGTCGAACTGCAGGGTCTTCATCTCGAGCTCGAGGCCAAGCTTGTCAGCGAGTGCCTGGGCGAGGTCGATGTCAAGACCAACGTACTGGTCATTCTCGAGGTTCTCGAACGGCGGGAAGTCCGGCGAGACGCCGACTGTCAGCTTGCCGGCGGTGACGAGGCCAAGGCCGGCGTCGGCGGCGGCAGAGGAGGCGGCAGCGGTGGTGGCGGCGCTGCCCGAGCCACCGCAACCGACAAGACCCATCATGCCGGCAAAAAGACCAGCGGTGGCGACGAACTCGCGCCTGCTCATGTTCTTGTTCATGTAAATCCCCTTCCTTCGCGCCCAACGGCGCGGTTATTGACGCATGGATACGGGCGCAAAACCACCCGCGCCTGGAGGCGCCGTTCCTGGAGCCCTTGCCCCGCCGCAAGCATGCAACCAACTAGTCAACTGCTCGCGATTGGTTTCCCATTGTAGTCATTCCAATGCATTACAAATGCTAAATATTCTATTTCTTGCATATTTCCAACAAGATACAAACTGTCCGTGCATTTTATGCGCCCGAATGGATATTTCCGGAGCACCCTTATAACGAAAGCAGAACGCCACTCATCCCGCGATGAGTGGCGTTCCTGTCAGTTCATCTCGGCGCAAGTTAGCACGCAGTTGTGCAGGCCTGCGGCCTCACGCAAGCTCGTATGCAAGCCGCGCGGGCCCTCCGGCCCCTTAGAAGCCTCCGTAGTAGTGGCGAAGCTCCCAGTCGGTCACGGTCTGCGAGTACTCGGCCCACTCGCGACGCTTCTCCTCGAGGAGGTAGTTGAAGATGTGGTCACCGAGTGTCTCGTGCACGAACTCGGAGTTCTCGAACTCATGGATGGCCTCGCCAAGGTCGCGAGGAAGGCGCGTGGCGCCGGACTCGGCAAGCTGGTCGAACGGCACAGTCGACTCGGGCGGCAGAGGCAGCTCGTCGGCGATGCCCCTCATGCCGGCGGCAAGCGTCACGGCCATGATGAGGTAGGGGTTGCAGGTGGGATCCGGACCACGGAGCTCGATGCGGCGGCTCAGTTCCTTGCCAGGCTTATAGGTGGGAACGCGCACGAACGCGGAGCGGTTCTTCGAACCCCAGGTGGCATAGCACGGAACCTCGCCGTTGGGGACGAGACGCTTGTAGGAGTTGACGGTGGGGTTCGTGATGAGCGCGAACTCCGGAGCGTACTTCAGGATGCCCGCAGCGTAGTGCTGGGCCGTCTTCGAGAGGTGGTGGATCGAGCCCTCTCCCTTCGCCCAGAACAGGTTGTTGCCGTCATGATCGAACAGCGACTGGTAGAGGAACATGGCCGAGCCGGGAACGCCCGAGAGCGGCTTGGGCATGAACGAGGCGAACAGGCCATGCGAGAATGCCGTCTGTTTGATGACGAGACGAGCCGTCATGATGTTGTCGGCGCAGGTGATAGCCTCGGAGTAACGAAGCGACACGCCGTTCTGCGACGGAGCCAGCGCATGATAGGAGTACTCGACCGGCACGGACATCTGCTCGAGGGCGAGGGTCAGATCGCGACGGAGGTCGCGGGCAGAGTCCTCGGGCGTGAGGTCAAAATAGCCGGCGTTGTCGAGCGGGACCGGAACGGCAGAGCCGCTGGAGACCGTCGTGTCCTCCTTGAAGTAGAAGAACTGAATCTCAGGGCTGACGTTCATGACGTAGCCGGCCTTGTCCGCCTCGCGGAACTGACGCAGCAGGCAGGCGCGAGGATCGCCCAGGAAGGGCTCGCGCTGGGGAGTCTTGATGTCGCAGAAGATGCGGGCGACGCCGCTCTCGGAGGGGCGCCACGGCAGGACCTGGAAGGTCGACGCATCCGGGAACGCCAACATGTCGGACTCCTCGAGGGAGGAGAAGCCCTTCACCGCAGAGCCATCAAAGCCAATGCCCTCCTCGAAAGCCTCCTCGAGGTCCTCGGGAGAGATGGCGAAGGACTTGAGATTGCCGAGCACGTCAGTGAACCACAGACGCACGAAGCGAATATCGCGCTCCTCGACGGAACGCAGTACGAAATCGATGTTCTGCTCGTTAGTCATCGAGCTACCTCGCAGACGGACGCAGGATCAGCAAGAATGGGGCCGGTAAGGTTGGACCTAGTTGTGCCAGTGTACGCAACAACTTTCCCACAGGCGTGTTACGGAGCTGTTACCCTTACCGAACCTCCCCGACAATCGATTTTTACCGTCGGCGAACGGTAGCATCATCTCGGCGAGATGCCTTGACCGGGCACTTTGCCCGGGCGAGTCACCCCGCGGGGCGTAAGTCTGCCAACGCTGCGATCAGGTGACCGCTCGGCAGAGATGCGAGTTTGCCAGTACTACGAGCAGGCATTTTCGCCCGAGGCACGAGCCCACCTACGCCACAGCTAGGCGCCCTTCTCCGCCTTGTAGCGCTCCGCTGCGGCGGCGGCACTCGCCATGAGCTTGGCGCTCTCCTTGCAATGGCCACTCTTACCCGCATTGCACGAGCCGCTCGAGGCGCAGTCTGCGCACTCACCGCTCTTGGCACCGCGAACCATGGACCGGACGCACAGGGCGAAAACGGCCAGCACCACGAGGATGATAATCAGATCAACGGGATTCATTCCGCGTCCTTTCTACTTGGAGGCGAGGATTGCGCCGCGGCCCTCTTCGCCTTCATGGTAACCATGGCATGGCGCATGGCGAGAATCGGTCGATGAAACAGCATGCGAGGTCCGCTCCAGCGCATGACCTCGCGAATCTTCTCGCGCATGCTTGGCTTGTAACAATGCGTTGGGCATACGGAGCAAAACGTCTTCGTGCCCATATGGGGGCAGTGGCTGATACGCGATAGCGCATAGGAGCAAAGCTCGCTACACTCCGGGCAAAGCGCGACGTCCCTACCCGAGACCCTCACAGTGACAGGGCGCGGCTCATGCATAACGCCCGCATGGTGAGCGCGACACCATAACGCGATCATCTCAGAGACCATAGCGGCCTCCTCCGCGCGCTTTCGCGCCAAGTCCGGCGTGTCACGGGGATTCGTCGCCGCGCAATTCTTGGCATCGTCCACGCGCACCTAGCTCACCCTCCCGTGCTCGACGGAGACGGACCGGTCCGCGAACGCGCACGTGCTCGCGCGATGGCTCACGAGGACGATCGTCTTGCCACGTTCGCGCAGACGCGCGACCGATCGCATGACCGAGGCCTCATTCAAGGCGTCAAGCGCGCTCGTTGGTTCATCGAGCAGCACGAACGAAGCGTCGCTCAAAAAGATGCGCGCAAGCCCAAGACGCTGGCGCTCGCCACCAGACAGCGAGTCGCCCAGCTCGGCGACAGGCGTGTCATAGCCGTTAGGAAGCCTTGCGATAAGGCTACTGAGCGAAGCGGCATCGCAGGCCTCGTCGAGTTGCTCGTCCGTCGCATCGGCGCAGGCGACGCGCAGGTTGTCTCCAACCGTTCCGACAAACAGGTGCGTGTCCTGCGTCATATATGCCTCGTTGGCGCGCAGGCTCGCCGTGTTGACGCGACGAACGTCCTCGCCCGAGACTCGCACGACGCCATCGGTCACGTCCCAGAAGCGCATGAGTAGCTTGAGCAGAGTCGACTTGCCCGATCCAGAGCGGCCCGAGACGCAGACCATCTCGCCCGCCGGGAACTCGCACGTGATGTCCTCGAGAATTGAGGCGGCAGCAGGTCCCTCGCCATAGGAGAAGTTGACGTTCTCCATCGAGGCGCCGTCAAACTCGACGTCCACGCCATCGGTCACGTCATCGCACTCGGGTGTCTCGTCCAAGAGGTCGAGCACGCGAGCACCAGACGCGAGCGTCGCCTGGAGCGAGGCCCCGAGACGCCCCACCGCCATAACGGGGCCAAACGAGGAGAAGAAGGCGAACGTCGCCACGAACGCAGAGCCAAGCGCCACGTGGCCCGCCGAGACGAGTGAGAGCGACGTGCCGAGCATCGCGAGACTTGCGACAAGCACGAGCGCGTCACCAATGGCCTCCGTAGCTGCCTGACGGCGCTGGAGGCGGGCATCCACGGCACCCACGGCATCCGTAAGCTCGTCGAGGCCACGTTCGCGGGCCGCCGCACCACCGTACTGGATCGTCTCGGCCATTCCGCGCAGGCCATCGAGCACATACGCGCCCAGGCGACCCGCCCCGTCACGGCTCTCGCGACCCGCGCGACCGCAAGCCATCGACGCCACGAGCGGCATGCCGATGCCGATGACCGCGTAGGCCACAAGCGCGACGAGTGCCATCGAGGCATCAACACCGCCGATGAACGCAGCCATGACAGCAACGCACACGATGGCGATAGCGATGGGCGAGATCGTGTGCGCGTAGAAGACCTCGAGGAGTTCGATGTCAGACGTGACGAGGCTCATGACATCGCCCTTGCCACGGCCCTCGAGCTTGGCAGGGGCAAGGTGGCGCAGTGCGCCAAAGACGAGGTCGCGCACGTGCGCGAGCAGGCGGAAGGCGATGTAGTGGTTGCAAAGTTGCTCGCCATAGTGAAGCGGTCCACGGACGACGCCGCAGGCGGCGCACAGCACGCAAGAAAGGACGATCCCCAGACCCGCTTCGTTACCCACACCCGCCATAAGGCCAAACGCGCCGAGCGCCGGCACGAACGTCGCGGCGAGCATGCCCACACTGCCGAGGAGCACCGCGAGGGCGAGCCATCCGGCAAGCGGGCGGACGAGACCCATCATGCGGCGCATAATCGAGAAGCCGGAACGACGAGCAGGAGCGTTCTTCGCGGGCACAGACGCCGCAGCCATGGGCTCGTCGGCCACGCTCCCATCCTGCTCGGCGCCAGCCTCGGGCACCACAGCATAGCCCGCAAGCCCCTCTTGGCTCTCCCACATGCGCGCGTACACGCCGCCCGCGGCGAGGAGTTCCTCGTGAGTCCCGCTCTCGACCAGCTTGCCACCGTCCATGACGAGGATCTCATCGGCCGAAATCACAGTCGCGAGACGGTGAGCCACGACGATAACGGTGCGATCGCCAGCGAGGCCCGAGATGACGTCACCGATGGCCGCCTCGCTCGCCGCGTCGACGTTGCTCGTTGCCTCATCGAAGACATAGATCGGCGAGTCATGCAGCAGAGCACGAGCGATGCATACGCGCTGGCGCTGGCCGCCGGACAAATTCGTGCCGCCCTCGGAAACGCGCATGTCGAGACCACCGGAGGCGAGCACGAACGCGTCGACGCGAGCGCGGCCGAGGGCGTCCCACAGCTCCTCCTCGGTCGCCTCGGGCTTCGCAAGCAGCAGGTTCTCGCGCAGCGTGCCCGCAAACAGATATCCATTCGTGGGAACGAGCGTGACGGCACGCATGAGCGATGCAGACGTCGCGTCTCGAAGCGAAACGCCTCCAACGCGCACGCACCCCTCATAGCTGCCCTTGCGCCCAGAGACGATGCCCGCGAGCGTTGACTTACCGCCGCCGCTCTCGCCCACGATCGCCACGCAGGTGCCGCCCTCAATGGTTAAAGTGATGTCGCTCAGCACGCTCTTTTCTCCATAGGCATAGCCAACGCCCGAAAACTCAATGTCTCCATGGCCGTCAAGCTCGATCGTGCCACAGGCAGGCTCGGGCGCATCGAGGATCTCGAACATGCGGCGCGAGGCCGCCATACCATTCATTGCCGTATGGAACAGCGAACCCAGACGACGCATGGGAAGGAAGAACTCCTGAGACAGGAAGACGATGAGGAAGGCCGCACCAAACGTGATGGCACCGGCCGAGAGCTGCCACACGGCGACGATGATGCCCAGAGCCGCGCCCACGTACACAACAAGGTCCATGACGCAGATGGAGCGCAGCTGCATGACGAGAAGCCTCATCGTGGCGCCGCGGAAGCGCTCCGCCTCATCGTTGATACGCTTGTGCCACGAGGCGTCCGCGCGATAGATCTTGAGCGTGGTAAGCCCCTGGACCGCCTCGAGGAACATTCCGCCGAGGTCAACATAGCTACCCCAGTACTCGGATCCGATCCTCTTGGCGTTGCGCATGACCATCATGATCGAGATCGGGATGACGGGCACGCACGCGAGCAACAGCGCCGCGGGGAGAGCCGCCTGCCACACGAGCAGGCAGAACAGCGTCACGGGCGCTATGCCCGCATAGAAGAGCTGCGGGAGATACCCGCCAAAGTACACCTGGAGTTGCGTGGCGCCCTCGACGCTCGTCTGCACCGCCTCCGCGGTGGGCACCATCTCGGCATACGAGGGGCCAAGGGCCGAGAGCTTGCCGTACACGAGGGAGCGCACGCGGCGCACGGCGACGAAGGCGGCACGGTCGCCCGCGCGCTGCGCGAGGTAGATGGACGCGGCGCGCACGATGATGGCGAGCGCGAACGGCAGGAGAAGGGATTCAAATGCCCCAAGCAAGCCGGGGGCACCAGCCAACGCGCCATTTAGCAGCGTCGCAAGCGACCACATGACGAAGACGTTCGCCAAGAGGGCGACCCACTTGAACAGCACGCTCGCGATGATGTATGGCGTCGCCTCAGGAACGAGAGCGAACAGGCGCTTCTCGAACATCGGACCTCCCGGTATCAATCCCAGCCGTCATCGACGCACGCGCTTCCCCAAGCTGCATGCAGTCATCCCCGTAGGCCGGCAGTTAGCCTTTATGAACATATTCCACGGAGCATTCTACCCAAATTTGTTAGCCATCGTGAACAGAAGGCAAGCCAGGTCGTCACGGCATTCCGGGGCAAGCACTCCCCAGGTATTCCGCCAGGGCGATATACTATAGAGACGCTGGCGCTATGCAGTTTTGCGCCCATCTCACCCACGACCGCGGGAAGGCCCGCCGGCATAGCCAGGGGGATGCTCATGGCATACATCGAGTTCGACCACGTAGTGAAGGCATACGGGTCTGGCGCGACCGAGATTCACGCCCTCGACGAGGCGAGCTTCGCCGTCGAGAAGGGGGAGCTCGCCGTGATCCTCGGCGCTTCGGGCGCCGGCAAAACCACCGCCCTCAACATCCTGGGCGGCATGGACACCGCCACCTCGGGCCGCGTCGTGGTAGACGGCCGCGACATCACGCGCGCGAGCGAGAATGACCTCGTCGAGTATCGCCGCGCGGACGTGGGCTTCGTATTCCAGTTCTACAACCTCGTGCCCAACCTCACCGCCCTCGAGAACGTCGAGCTCGCAGCCCAGATTTGCCCGGATTCTCTCGACGCGCGCGAGACCCTGGAGAAGGTCGGCCTCGCCAACAGGCTCTCAAACTTCCCCGCCCAGCTCTCCGGCGGCGAGCAGCAGCGCGTCTCCATCGCGCGCGCCGTCGCCAAGAACCCGAAGCTTCTCCTCTGCGACGAGCCCACGGGCGCACTCGACTACGTGACCGGCAAGCAGATTCTCCAGTTGCTCCAGGACACCTGCCGCAAGGACGGCATCACCGTCGTCCTCATCACGCACAACGCCGCCCTCGCCCCCATGGCGGACCGCCTTATCAGGTTCAAGAGCGGCAAGGTCACCGAGATGAGCGTCAACTCCTCCCCCACGCCGATCAACCAGATCGAATGGTAGTCGGGCCACGCCCCTCGCAAGGCAAACGCCCCACATGCAACACGCAACGCCAGCTCACAAGCACGGAAAGAGAGGCCCATGCGCTCTGCCCTCGCCACAGACGCCCTGCGCACCATCCGCAATAGCGCCAAGCGCTTCGTCTCGCTTGCCGCGATCTGCGTGCTCGGCGTCACGATGCTCGTCGGCCTCACGATCGCGTGCAGGGACCTTCGCCTCTCCGCAGACAAGTTCTTTGACCAGCAGCGGCTCTATGACGTGAGCGTGCAATCCACGCTTGGCCTCACGGATGACGACGTCAATGCCCTCGCGGCACTCGATAGCGTCGAGGAGGCCGAGGGTAGCTGGAGCGAAACCGCCTACACCACAATCGACGGCGCCCACACCTCGGTCTCGGTGAATGCCTTCAAGACCGGCGGCATGAACCAGCCCTATCTCGAGGAGGGCCGCCTCCCCGAGAACTCAGACGAGGTCGCCGTCACACAGGACTACCTCGACGCCACCGGCAAGCACGTGGGCGATACCCTCACCTTTGGCGTCAACGCGGATGATACGACTTGGGCCGTCGGCGACACGACACCGCCACAGGCAGACGCCGATGACGACGAGGACCTCGACGACCTCGATCTCGATAGCGAAGACGCGCAGGACAGCGAGCTCTTCGCCCGTCACACCTACACGATCACCGCTTGCGTTATCGACCCAACCAACGTCTCCGTCAAGAATGGCTCCTCGTCATTCCGCTCCTCCGGCCCGAAGTACAGCTTCTTCGTACCCGCGAGCGCCGCCACCGCAGAGGCCTATTCCGTCGTCTACCTGCGCGCCGCCGGCGCCGCCGAGCTCTCCTGCTTCTCCCAAAAGTACAAGGACGTCGTAAGCCGCGTGACAAGCGAGGCCGAGGGTATCAAGGCCGAGCGCGAGGCCGAGCGCGAGGCGGAGATTCGCGGCGACGCCAACGCCCGCATCGACGATGCCGAGCAGACCGCCAACGACAAGTTCGCCGAGGCCGAAGACAAGCTCGCCGAGGCTCAGAAGACCATCGACGACGCCATTGCCCAGATCGAGTCCGGCCGCAACGAGCTCGCGGAGCAGAAGGCGTCCGCACTCGACCAGCTTGCCGAGGCCCAGGCAAAGATCGACTCCGGCAGGGCCCAGCTCGAAGACCCCGCGACCCGCAATCAGGCCGTCGAGCAGGCAAAGGCCGCCGCAATTTGTGCCCTCGAAGAGAGCGATCAGTACAAGCAGCTCGTCTCCACGCGCGACGCCCTCGTCCAGACCAAGCAGAACTACGACGCGCTCGTCAACGCCAAAGCGCAGCTCGAGGAAACGCAGGGCCAGCTTAAAGCTGCCATAGACCAGCTCAAGCAAGGCAAGGGCGAGCTCGAAACCGCAAGGGACACGCTCAAGCAGAGGATCGCTCAGCTCGAGGAATTGGGCCTTCCCGCGGATGACCTCAAGGCCCAACTCGCCGAGGTCGAGGGCAAGATCACTGAGCTCGACACGCAGCTCGCGGAGGCCGAGACGCAGCTCACCCAGGTCGAGGCCCAGCTTGACACCGTGAACGACGGCATCACCGCCATCACCGCGGCGCTTGCCCTCCAGAACCTCACACCCGAAGCGCTCGAGCCCACTATCACCCAGCTCGAGGCCGGCATAGCCGCCGCAAGGCAGCAGGCGGAAGACGCCGCCGTGGCCGAGGTCGACCGCAGCATCGTCGAGAGCCGCGCGCGTCTTGACCAGGGCCAGGCTGAGCTGAACTCCTCCCGCGCCGAGCTCGATGCCCAGCTTGCCGCCGGCGAGGCAAGGCTCGCTGACGCTCAAATCGAGGTTGACGAGGGTGCCGCCGAACTCGAGGAGAACCGCGCCGAGTTCGAGCGCCAGAAGGCCGAGGCCCTCCAGAAGATCGCCGACGCCCGTGCCAAGGTCGAAGACATAGGGCATGCCACCTGGTATGTCCAGGACCGAGGCTCCATCTCGTGCTTCTCCTCCATCGACACGGACGCCAGCTGCATCGAGACGCTGGGCTTCGTCTTCCCGATTATCTTCCTTGTGGTCGCCATTCTCGTCGCCCTCACGACGGCCATGCGCATGGTCGAGGAGGAGCGCGGGCTCATCGGCCTTTACAAGGCGCTTGGCTACCACCGCGGCAGCATCATGGCCAAATACGTCCTCTATACCGCAGGCGCCGCCCTCGCAGGCGGCATCGTCGGCGCCATTCTCGGCTTCGTCGCGCTGCCGCTGTTCCTCTTCAAGTTCTTCGCGCTCATGTATACGCTGCCCGCCTTCGAGCTCTCGTTCTCGCCGGCGCTCTGCGCGCTCGCCATGGGCATCTTCGTCCTCGGCATCGGTGCCACCACGGCGCTCACCGTAAGCCGCGAGCTATCGGAACAGCCCGCCCAGCTCATGCGCCCGCGCGCGCCCAAGGCGGGCAAGCGCATCCTACTCGAGCGCATGCCCGTAATCTGGAACCACCTCGGCTTCCTCAACAAGGTCACGGCCCGCAACCTCTTCCGTTACAAGGGACGCCTCGCGATGACGGTCTTTGGCGTCGCCGGTTGCTGCGCGCTCATGATCGCCGGCTTCGCCATCAACGACACCGTCGAAGGCCTCTCCGCCAACCAATACGGCGGCGACGACCGCGCCGGCGTCTACTCCTATGACCTACTTGCCGTCACCCAGGCGGATGACCTCGAGGAGGCGGCGCGCGAGCTCACTCGAGCGCCCGAGGTTGCCACTTACACCTGCGTCTATACAGATAACGTCACCGTCGAACGCAACGGCAACCAGGACACCGCCCAGCTCATCGTCGTACCCGACGGCTTCTCTCTCGACGGCTTCATCGATCTGCGCGGTGAGGATGGCACCGGCGTCTCCCTCGACGACGCCACGCGCGATGGCGGCGTGCTCTTCACCAAGAGCACCGCCAACGTCCTCGGCTTTGGCGCTGGAGACGAGGTTACGCTCAAGGACACCAAGCTCAACCAGGCGGACGTGAAGGCGTCCGACATCGTCATGAGCTACCTCGGCAACGCCGTCTACATGACACAGTCCACCTACGAGAAGCTCTTTGGCGAGAAGCTCGAGGCCAACGCCCTCATCGCCAACCTACTCGGAACGGATGACGAGAAGATTGACTTCTGCAACGAGCTCGCCAATGACACGCGCTACCTTAACGTCACCAACATCCGCCAGGGCGTGCGCGACTTCTCGGACGTCTTCATCCTCATCCGCTGCGTGACTGCCCTGCTCATCGTGCTTGCCGCAGGTCTTTCCTTTGTCGTGCTATTCACGCTCTCGACCACCAACGTGTCCGAGCGCGAGCGTGAGCTCGCAACGATTAAGGTACTCGGCTTCCGTCGTGGCGAGGTACGCACCTACATCAACAAGGAGATGCTCATCCTCACGTTCATCGGCACGATTCTCGGCATTCCGCTGGGTCTTGCGCTATCGCAGTCGCTCACCTATGTCCTCAACATGCCTTCCATGTACTTTGCCGTCGAGGTCGCGCCCGCGGGGGTCATCATCTCCTGCACGCTATCGCTCGTGTTCGCCGTCATCGTCTGTCTCATCACGAGGCCCTCGATCGACCGCATCGACATGGTCGGAGCGCTCAAGTCCGCGGAGTAGCAACGGGACAACGCAGCGGATTTAGGGCAGATGCGCACGGGACAACGCGGCGGATTTAAGGCAGACGAGCGCGACACCAACAACTCGGCTGGACAAGGACGTGAGCACACGCTGCCGATGACGCCCGCGCCCGGCGAGCACTCGTAGCAGCATTGTTAAGCCATGGCAAAGGTGTGATCGTCGTTCCGGGGCTTGGGTAGAATGAACCACGATTCACACGACAAAGGGCACACATGATCAATCCGCTAGCTAATAGGTCGGGATCCGAGCGAAACGCAACGCGCGGACGAAGGCTGCGCAATAGCAGCGAGGTTGCCGTCCGCCCGAGGAGCGCCCGTTTCTCCTCTGACGCCGGCAATGACGAGACGATGGACGAGGAGGCGGGCCGCGGACGCAGCAGGATGCGCGGTCGTGGTGGTCGTGGCAACCGCGCCCAGCGTCCCAAGCGTCCTCGCAAGCCTAGCCGCCTCGGCATGATCGTTGGCGGTTGGTGGAACCGCCTCATCGGTGCCGTGTACTCCGGCTCCCTCTCGAGCCAGACCGAGCAGTATGCCGCCCACAACACCACGCAGGACTACATTTGGAACTCCGTGGGCCTTGGCGCCTGGGGCGTGGTCTTCCCCGTCCTCTCCGTCGTCACGACGCAGCTCTTGAACGTCGAGCAAGGCGGTCGCTTCTCGATGGCTTTCGTCACGGGCACGCTGCTCCTCTTCATCGCCAACTTCGGCGTCCGCACCTACCAGGCGTCTGACATCTCAGAGAACCACTCCTTCGCGGACTACCAGGCCTGCCGTGTCGTCACCGTCGCCGCGATGCTGCTCATCGGCGTGCTCTACTGCCAGATCCGCGGCTATGATCCGGAGATGTTCGGCCTCTGCATGGGCATGTTCGTCTATCGCGCCGTCGATGGCCTCGCGGATGTCTACGAGGGTCGTCTCCAACAAATGGACAAGCTCTACCTCGCCGGCATCTCGCAGGCAGTCCGCTCAGCCGCCGCCATCGTCGCCTACTGCGCGCTAATCTTCATCACGAGGAGCATCTCTGCCGCCGGCATCGCCATGGGCGTCGCCGCCGTCGCATCGTTCGTCCTGCTCACGCTCCCGCTTACGTTCTTCGAAACGCCCAAGAGCGAAAAGCTCAGACTGGCGAGTGTGAAGGACCTCTTCGTTCAGTGCTTCCCGCTGTTCGTGGCGCTGTTCCTCTATAACCTCATCGACAACATGCCTAAGTTCGCCATGGAAGGTGTGCTGTCGTACGACAACCAGCTCTACTTCAACGCGCTCTTCTCGCCCGCGCACATGATTATCATGGTGATTGGCTTCGTCTATAAGCCGCAGCTCATGCGTCTTGCGGAGATTTGGGCTGACCCCGAGCGCCGCGGCCGCTTCGACATCATCGTTCTCGCCGTGCTCCTACTGATCGTCGCACTCACGGGTGGCGTCGGCGTCTTCATGGCAACCGCCGGCATTCCCATCATGAGCTTCATGTACGGCGTCGACTTCGAGCAGTTCCGTGGCCTGTGCTACGTCATGATCGCGACGGGAGGCGTCTGTGCCGCGATCGACTTCCTCTACCAGATCATCACGGTGCTGCGTCGCCAGAAGGCCGTCACGCGCGTCTACCTGTTGACGCTCGGCTTCTCGCTGTTCGTACCGCCACTGCTCATCGGCTTCACAGGCCTTCCCGGCGCGGTTCTCGGATACCTCATCGTTATGTGCATCCTCCTCGTGCTGCTAGTGACCGAGTACCTCTCGATTCACGCCGAGCTCTCCGAAACGCTTAAGAGCTACCGCAAGCGCGCCATCCGCGATACGAAGTAGCTCGCGAACATAAGGCTGCACCATCTGCGGCGATAGGCCTCGAGCCAGGTCAGAAACAGGAGCAGACAACCAGATCGCTTGGTTCATAGCCGTACCCTCAACTCTCATCGCCCGGTGACGTCAAGCATAGAGAAGGGCCCCGCCACTTGGTGACGGGGCCCTTCGCATGTTCGAGTTGTCATCCCGAGGTAGTAATGAAGCTCGGCGATGACTGAGGCGCCGGCGGACTACATCAGGCGGAGGCCAACTTCCTTGAGCTGCTTGGAAGAGACCTCGCTGGGAGCGTCGCTCATGAGGTCGGAGCCACTCGAGGTCTTCGGGAACGCCATGACCTCGCGAATCGAATCGGAGCCAGTGAGCAGCATGCACACGCGGTCGAGGCCGAGGGCGAAGCCGCCCATGGGAGGCGCACCAAACTCGAGGGCGTCCATGACGAAGCCGAACTGCTCGCGGGCGCGCTCCTCCGTAAAGCCGAGGAGCTCGAGCATCTGAAGCTGCATCTCCGCGTCGTGGATACGCATGCCGCCGCCACCGGCCTCATAGCCGTCCATGACGAAGTCATACGTGAAGCTGCCAGCCGCCAGCGGGTCAGCCTTAATCTTCTCGACGTCAGACTCGGTCGGGAGGGTGAAGGGCTGGTGCTCCGCCGCATAGGCCTTACGCTCCTCGTCCCAGTGGAACAGCGGGAAGTTGACGACCCAGAGGAAGTCGTGGCCCTCGCGCTCGATGTGGAGGGCGTCGGCCATGTGGCAGCGCATACCGCCGAGGATCTCGCAGGAGGCCAAACGCGGTCCGGCGGCGAACATCACGAGGTCGCCGGGCTCGACGTCAGCGCGCTCGCGAAGGGCAGCCATCTCCTCGTCAGAGAAGAACTTGACAATCGGGCTGTTGATGGAGCCGTCCTCGCGGAAGGCGATCCAGGCGAGGCCCTTGGCGCCGAGGGTCTTGGCAACGCCCTCGAGCTTGTCGATCTGGGCGCGCGGCCAGGTGCCGGCACCCTTGGCGTTGATGCACTTGACGACTTCGCCCTCGGCGTTAGCGGCAGAGGCGAACACCTTGAACTTGGACTCTGTGAAGATATCCGTGACGTCGACGAGGTGCATGCCATAGCGGGTATCCGGCTTGTCGATGCCGTAGGTGTCCATGGCATCCCAATAGTCCATGCGACGCAGCGGCGTGGGCATGTCGACGCCCATCTTGGCGAAGGCATCGTGGAGGACGTCCTCGAGGGCGCTCATGACGTCGTCCTGGTCGACGAAGCTCATCTCGATGTCGACCTGCGTAAACTCAGGCTGGCGGTCGGCGCGGAGGTCCTCGTCACGGAAGCACTTGGCGACCTGGTAGTAGCGCTCGACGCCACCAACCATAAGCAGCTGCTTGAGAAGCTGCGGGGACTGGGGCAGAGCGTAGAGGCGACCCGGCTGGATGCGACAGGGCACCAGGAAGTCGCGCGCGCCCTCGGGCGTGGACTTGAAGAGGCTCGGCGTCTCGACCTCCATGAAGGCACGGTTGTGAAGCGCCTCGCGGATGGCGAAGGTGAAATCGGAGCGTAGCTTGAGGTTGGCCATCATCTCAGGCCTGCGGATGTCGAGGTAGCGATAGCGCAGGCGCGTGTCCTCAGCGGTGTCAATGCCGTCCTCGATCTGGAACGGCGGCGTCTTGGAGCGGTTGAGGATCTCGATGGTGTCGACGCGAACCTCGATCTCGCCGGTGGGGAGCTTGGGGTTGATGGTCTCCTCGTCACGGCCGCGAACGACGCCGTGGACGCAGATGGGCCACTCGGGGCGTATGGTCTCGGCAGCGTGGAAGGCGGTGCCACCGGAGTGCTCGGGGTCGAAGGTGCACTGGGTCATGCCAGAGCGATCGCGGAGGTCAACGAAGATGAGGCCACCGTGATCGCGGCGACGCCACACCCAACCCGTGAGCGTGACCTCACGGCCAATGTCCTCACGACGAAGCTCGCCAGCGGTGTGGGTGTGCATGGAGTGCTCGTGCATGGCGCCCGTCTCGGCGGAGAAGGCGCTGGCGGCCTGCTCCTCGACGGCGGGGGTGGTGCTGGTGTCGTGCATATGATTCCTCTCGTCTGGGCCATCCCGTGTCGGTACGGACGGCCTGCCATCAGACGGCGAGCCGCCGCGTAGACAGCGTGGCAACTCGCGCAAGAAGACATGATAGCGCAGCTTCGACACCCACAAGTTGCCGGCGTGTTACTCAGGACACCCGGAATGGGGCGTCAACCTTGGGGAATCAACGCCCAAACCAAATAGCTTCCGCACACGCGGCAAATAACGCCCCGCCTTCCGCACGCGCAGCGGAAAAAAGCCCCGTCTTCCGCACACGCGGCAAAAAAACGCCCCGCCGCGGCTGTTCGCGACGGGACGCATCGGAGCAATGTGGCCGAGCCACTAGCGCGTTAGCACTTGGCGAGAGCCTGATCCAGGTCGGCAATCAGGTCAGCCGTGTCCTCGAGGCCGCAGGAGAGACGCACCATATCGGCGGAGATGCCACAGGCGAGGAGCTCCTCGTCGTTCATCTGGCGATGCGTGGCGTTCGCCGGATGCAGGCAGCAGGTGCGGGCATCGGCCACGTGCGTGGCGATCTGGCACATCTCGAGGCTCTTCATAAAGGTCTCCGCCGCCGCACGACCGCCGTTAAAGCCAAAACTCACGACACCGCACGTGCCATTGGGCATGTACTTCTGAGCGAGGTCATAGTACTTGTCGCCCTCGAGGCCTGGATAGCTCACGAAGCGCACCTTGGCGTGGTTCGCGAGGTACTTGGCCACGGCCATGCCGTTCTCGCAGTGGCGCGGCATGCGTACGTGCAGGCTCTCGAGCGAGCTGTTGAGGAAGAAGGCCGCCTGCGGGTTCTGCATGGGGCCGAGGTCGCGCATGAGCTGCGCGGTCGCCTTGGTGATGAAGGCCCCGCCCATACCAAACTTCTCCGCGTACGTGACGCCGTGATAGCTCTCATCCGGCGTGGTGAGGCCCGGGAACTTGTCAGCGTGCGCCATCCAGTCAAACTGGCCGTGGTCGACAATGACACCGCCGAGATATGCCGCGTGGCCATCCATGTACTTGGTGGTGGAGTGGGTCACGATATCCGCGCCCCACTCGAACGGACGACACATCACCGGCGTTGGGAAGGTGTTGTCGACGATCAGGGGCACGCCATGCGCGTGCGCCGCGGCGGCGAAGCGCTCGATGTCGAGCACGGCGAGCGCCGGGTTGGCGATAGTCTCGCCGAAGACGAGCTTGGTGTTGGGGCGGAAGGCCGCCTCGAGCTCCTCATCCGTGCAGTCAGGCGCCACAAAGGTGCAAGTGAGGCCCATGCGGCCCATGGTGTGAGCGAGAAGGTTATAGGTGCCGCCGTAGATGGCGGAGCTCGCAACCACGTGATCGCCCGCGGCAGCCAGGTTGAAGATGGCGAGGAAGTTCGCCGCCATACCGGAGCTCGTCAGCATTGCCGCCGTGCCGCCCTCGAGCTCGGCGATCTTCGCCGCGACGAGGTCGCAGGTGGGGTTCTGGAGGCGGCTGTAGAAGTAGCCGGACTCCTCGAGGTCGAAGAGCTTGCCCATGTGCTCGGACGTGTCGTACTTCCAGGTAGTGGACTGCCAAATCGGCACCTGGCGCGGCTCGGCGTCGCCGGGGCGATAGCCACCCTGCACGCACACGGTCCCGACGGTCTTGGCGGCGCTGTTATTGGTGGGCTGCTCGCTCATATGTAACTCCCTCGGTTTGGCGCTGTTTGCATGCCCATGAGAATAGGCGTGCGAATGCCCAGGTACAACCTAGTATTTTGGTGGGATTTGCACCTAGGCGACCAGCACGGATTTGGTCCCCAGCACGCGCAGACATGATTCGTCGATGCGCTCCCGAGAAAGGATGCCACTCGCGACCGCATCGAGAACGCCTTGGTAGGCAGCATCGAGATCCTCCGGCATGAGAATCATGTCTCCCCCAGCCTCGAGGAACCTGACGGCCGCCTCCGCCGGCGAAAAGCGCTCGGTCACAGCCCCCATCTGGAATGAGTCCGAGATGATGATGCCGTTAAATCCCAGCTCACGGCGCAAGGTCTCCCCTATCATCACGCGAGAGAGGGATGCCGGAAGATCGTCCACCGCGACGTTGGGCGTCTTGATATGACCCACCATGACGAGGGGCGCACCGGCGGCGATGGCACGGCGAAACGGCTCGAACTCGCACGAATCGAGATCTTCGCGAGTACGCGTCGACACCGCCTCACCCGTGTGAGAATCGGCGTTCGTATCGCCATGACCGGGAAAGTGTTTGACGCAAGGGAGGACGCCGGTCGCGAGCATCGCGGTTGTCTCGGCGACAACCATGTCTGCGACCAAGTGCGGGTCCGTGCCGAAGGAACGCGGCCCGATAACCGTGTTCTCGGGGTTGGTAAGCACGTCCGCAACCGGCGCGAAATCGATGTTAAAGCCAATTTCATGCAGGTAGGAACCTATGGCCGCGCCCACTCGCTCGGCCTGGGTCACATCTCCTGTGGATCCGATGGTTGCCATATGGGGGAAGGTCGCGACGTCGAAGGCTGGTGAGTTCGCAACGCGGGACACAAGCGGCCCGCCCTCCTCGTCCACGCCGAGAAACACGGGGACACCAGCGGCCACTTCCTTCGAGAAACGTCCTATGTTCGCAAGCATCTCGCGAAGCTGTCCCGGCGTCTCGATGTTTTGCGAGAAGCATATGACGCCGCCTACGGGCAGGGTGGCGAGGGCGGCCTCCATAGCCTCGCCGGCTTCGGTCACGCAATCCGTGCCCGTAAGCTGCTCGGGCGTCACGAAGAAGAGCTGGGCCACCTTCTGCTCGAGCGTCATGGTTCCGAGGATTCGCTCCGCGACTGAAGAATCCGACATCGCGGGCGCCGTTGTTACGGGCACCGGTGCCACGGACGCCACCGTGCCCGGCGTCGCGACACCCTCAGGGTCTTGGCCAAGGCCGCAGCTAGAAAGTGCGACCGACGCCCCCGCAAGGCCGAGCACACCGAGAATCTCCCTGCGCGTAAGCTCGTTCTTCGCCATTTCCCCTCTCATGTCCCCTCTCGCTCGCATCTCGTTCGAGCCGCACACGCTCTCAGGAGTGCAGAGCGATCGCAACCATACACCTGTCCCTCATCGCGCGGTCCCGGACCGCCGAAGAGGCGTCCCCAATCGCACGTGCCCGAGCTGCCATAGAAGCGCTCCCTCATTATCATCGCGTTCCATCTTGACGCATGCGGAGCTCTGCAAGCGCGAGCGTGTTACCCTCGACTGGTGATTAGACCTGAGCGACGGGGAGATGCACATGACACAAGAGGCGGATATCGAGCGCGAGGCACGCGCTGCAAGCATGATCATCGCGAGGCGGGCGCAAACGAGCGACTATGTCATCGACCGTCGTCGCTGGTACCACGCCCATCCCGAGATTGCCTATCACGAGGTTGCCACCACCGAACAGATCTGCGCAGACCTCGAAGCCCTGGGTATCCCCTACGAGCGCCCAACAGCAACCGGCGTCGTGGCGACCATCCGCGGCACCGCCCAGAGCGCCTATGGCGCAGCCGACTCCCCGCGCCGACGCATCATGCTCCGCGCCGATATCGACGGCCTCCCCGTGGCGGAGAGGACCGGCGAGTCCTTCTCGTCAGAAAACGACGGGTTCATGCACGCCTGTGGCCACGACTGCCACATCGCGATGCTCCTGGGCGCCGCCCGTCTCCTCGCCGGCATGACCGACGAGCTCAAAGGTGAAGTTCGTCTTGTCTTCCAACCAGCCGAGGAGGGCGGCGACGGCTCCAAGACCATGATTTCAGCCGGCGTCCTCGAAGGTGTCGACGGAGTCTTTGGCATGCACATCTGGAGTGATGTTCCCGCAGGCAAAGTCTCCGTAGAAGCCGGTCCCCGCATGGCAGCGACCGACTGGTGGCGCATCGACGTCACCGGCCGTAGCGCCCACGGCGCCATGCCTAACCAGGGCGCCGACGCGGTGCTCGCCGGAGCCGCCATTGTGGAGAGCCTGCAGGCGATCGTGAGCCGCAACATGAGCCCCTTCGAGCCCGCCGTGGTGACGGTGGGGCAATTCCATGGCGGCACGGCACGCAATGTCATGGCCGGCAGCTCCTGGATGGAGGGAACCGTCCGCACTTTCCACGAGGATGCCCACGAGCTGATTCCCGGCCTCATGGAACGCATGGCAAATGACGTCGCTGCGGCGTTTGGCTGCACGGCAAAGCTCACGTACGAGAACGCCCACTCCACCGTCGTGAATGAGGCCGCCGCGAGCGAGCGTGCCATGCGCGCAACCCGCGAGGTGCTTGGCGAAGACGCGCTCGTTCGCTACCAGGGCTCCATGCCCGGCGAGGATTTCTCCGAGTACCTGAAGAGGGTTCCGGGCGCATTCGCGTTTCTCGGCAGCGGCACGGCAGATCCCAACGGCAAGGTCTGGCCACAGCACAGCTGCTTCTATGACCCCGACGAATCCGTCCTCGTGCGTGGCTCCATGCTCGCCGCCCAGTACGCGGTCAACTTCCTCGCGGAGTAAGGCAAGGCCGGGCGACGCAGGCGCAACGAGCCCGAGCTCGCGCAAGGTCACGCACGCACACAGCCCCAACAACAAACGAAGCGCCGCATGTCAGCGAGACATGCGGCGCTTCGACGTTTTCTAGGGCTCGCGCGGACGGCGCTATTCCTTCTCCTCGCCGGAGATGAGGCGCTGGTACATCGTCTCGTTCGCGGCGAGCTCCGCAGTATCGTCGAGCGGCTCAAGGGTGCCGTCGCCGTACTTGCGCTCAAGCGCGCGCGAGATGAGGTAATCCGCCACGCCGGGATTCTTGGGCAGCAGCGGGCCATGGATGTAGGTGCCCACGACGTTCTTGTAGAGGCACCCCTCGTACCCAGTCTTTCCGTCGTTGCCATGACCATGAACCACACGGCCCAGAGGCTCTACACCAGCACCCAGATGCGTGCGACCGCCATGATTCTCGTACCCAACGATGGGACGGTCCACGATGCGACTCTCGATGGCGATGTTGCCAATGAGGCGCGGCGCGCCGCGGTCCGTGTAGAGGTCGACGAGCGACAGGCCCTCGACTTCCTCGTCACCCATGAGGTAGGAATGGCCAAGAAGCTGGTAGCCGCCGCAGACGGCACCAAGGGCACCGCCATCTTCGACAAAGGAGACGAGCTCCTCGCGCTCCGCCAAAAGATGCTCGCAGACGATCCTCTGCTCACGGTCCGAGCCGCCGCCGATGAATGCGATATCCACGTCCGAGAAGCTCGGGCGGTCGTCGATGTGGACCTCCTCCACCTCGCAGCGAATGCCACGCCACTCGAGACGCTTGCGCAGCACAAGGATATTGCCGCCGTCGCCGTAGAGGTTCAGGAGCTCAGGATAGAGATGCGCGATACGCAGGGACTTTTCGCTCACAGTCGCTCCCCCATCTGCTCGAGCTCCGCCTTCGCGGGCCACAGGGCCGAGTAGTTCGTCAGGACATACAGGGGGCGATCCAGCGGCAGGTCTGCCACGGCATCGAGCGCCTCGCGCACGGTCAGCGCGATAGGCGCCGAGATCCCCGCGTACTTCAGGCGAACGCGAACGTCATCCGCACGGTGGCCACCAGCAACAACGGTGAGGTCATCAGGCTCGACGACGTCGCCACACTCGCGGGGACTCCCCACAGCGAGACGCTCGAAGTCGACATCCCAGATCCAGGAGATGTCCTTACCATCGTTGGGGTTGTCGTTGATGACGAAGAAGGCCGCCTTCTTGCGGTCATCCGCTAGCATGAGCGATATGTTCTGGTTGAAACCCGTGGGGTTCTTCGCCAGGTTGAGAATCACATCGCGCCCGTCGACGCGGAAGTGTTGGAGGCGACCGTTCTCCGGATGATATGCGTCAAGAGCGGTTTGGAACTGCTCGGGCGTGGTGCCGGCAAGAGTCGCGCCCACAAAGGCAGCGAGCAGGTTATAGACCATGTATACGCCACCGAAGCTCGCATTCACGCGCACGGGCTTATCAAGACCCACACCGCTCACGTCGAAGGAGACGCCCTCGCGACCGACCTTGACGCCAGTGGCGCGCCAGTCAAGCTCGGGACGGCAGAAGTCTCCCTTGGGGCAACGGAAGGCGCCCAGCTGGGCATAGGCACGGTAGTCATAGGCGAGCTCCGTGCCGCACACCTGGCAGAAGCGCGCCTCGGGCACGCGGTCCGCCGGCAGGCGGAGGTCCTCGCCGATGCCAAACGCCAGCACCTTGGTGCCAGCCTCACGCGCGCGACGCGCGACGCCCATAACGAGGGGGTCGTCACCGCAGGCCACAAGCGTGGTCTCAGGCGAGGCAGAGAGTGCAGAGACGATGACGTCCTGGACGCGCTCGATTTCGCCGGCGCGGTCGAGCTGATCGCGGAAGAGGTTCAGGAGCACGAGGTAGCGTGGGCGAAGCTCGGGCAGGATGTTGATCGTGGAGAGCTCATCCGCCTCCATGATGGCCCAGTCGGCAGAGCGGCCGGAAAGGAGGGCCGCCGCGACGCCAGGAGCCATGTTGGCGCCAACGCGGTTGCACAGAACGCGCGCGCCGCTTGCCTCTACGGCGCTCGCGAGCACGTTGTTCGTGGTCGTCTTGCCGTTGGTTCCACACACGACGATGGAACCCCGCGTGAGCTTTTTGGCGGAGTGTGAGATTGAGGCAGGATCGATGGCGAGCGCGATGCGGCCAGGCAGCTGCGAGGCGGAACGGCCCGCCATGTGCAGTGCGCCGGCGCAGGCGCGGCCAAGACCCTGCGCGAGAGAGGCTCTGAGACCCACGGCCTACTCCGCCTCTTCCTCGTCGCGGCTACCGCCCTGCATGTTCTCGTACTCCTCAGGAGTGAGGACGTCCTCGATGCGCAGGTTGACGCCGCCAACCTCAAGGCCTGTCATCCCGACGACCTGCTTGACGACGACCTTCTTGACGTCCTCGAAGACCTGCGGGGCAAACGCACCATATTCGATGAGCACAGAGATGTTCACGCGGACAGAGCTGTCCGGCATGACCTCGACGGAGACACCCTTCGTGGGATCCGCCGCGCCAAAGGTCTCCTGGACGCGGTTGATGAAGCCGCCCTTCATGCCAAGGACGCCCGGGACGTCACGCACGGCAATGGCGACGATCTTCTCGATGACACCGTTGGAGAAGGTGAGCGAGTCTTCGGAATCAAGGTCCTCATCGGCATCGGAGAAGGTAAGGTCACCCTCCTCGGAGGCGGCAAGCGACGTAGTGCTGGCCTCCTCGGCGGGAGTCTCGGTCGTCTCCTCGACGGTTTCCTCGGTGAGCGGGGCCTCGACCTCAGGCTCCTGCGCGATGGTGGGCTTCGTGCTCATGTTGGCTCCTATCCACCGGAATTTCCCGGCAATCACGGGCGTGACCCTTAGCGGGCGCCCTAGCGCTTCTTCATCAGGTTCTGGATAAAGCGAACGATTTTGGGTTCGCCGTCAAGGTACTGGCCGCAGGCGATGCCGACAACCACGAGGATGGCGATGACCAGGGTCTTCAGGACGCCAATCGTAAAGAGGAGAAGCGCCACAACAAGACCGGTCACGCCGCCAAGAACCGCATTGCGGCTATTGGGGAACGTCTCGTCAAGCCAGCGCGAAGCGCGCGCGAGAACTCCGGTCTGCGCCGCGGGCTCGGGGCCACTCGCCGGCTGCGCCGCGGGCTCGGTGCCACTCGCTGGCCGCGCCACATCGCCCGAGGGCTGCACGGCAGAGGTCTGGGCGCCCGCGGCGTCGGCTGCAGACGAACCGTTGGTTGGCGCCTTACCTGACGAGGCGGAAGCAGGCGCATCCGCTGGCTCGATGCGACAAGTGAGCTTCTCGGACATGTCTTACGCCTCCTTCTCGACGCTCATGGGAATCGTGATGTCACCCGTTGACTCTGCGGGCGCAGCCGTAGGCGAGGCCGCGGTGGGCTGGTGCTCGGAAGCGCCCTCGCCCTCGTCGTCCTCCTCAACGGGGACGACGAGGGACGTGCCACGCTGCGGCTCGAGGAACTCAACGTTGATATCCCCCAGGCATTCGCCGCACATGGCCGAAAGCCCGGTGACGAGCGCCTCGTGGAGCACCGGCGCCTCGCTCGTGATATCGACGGACTCATACGGCATCACATGTACGTCAACGGTGACGACGCCGTGCTTTGAGGCGCGAACCTCCACATCCTTGGCGATGCCGAGGCCAAGGGCCTCCACGATGTGGCCCGCCTGCGAGGCAACGGCGTTACGAGTCACCGTGATAGCGCCGCCTTCGATATTCATGACGGAGATGGCGGCCTTGGGGCGGCGCGAGAAAATCGAGCGCAGCAGGTTGAAGACGAGCCACGCCGCCGTCATGCCAAGACAGACCTCAAGCGACACATAGGCCGCGTCATACGACAGAAACGCGGAGATTTCCGCCTCGCCGATGCCAAATGCAGGCAGGGCGAGCATGGCAAGGGCAAAGAGCCCCGCCAGCGAGAACAGGAAGAGAACGATGCGCTTGAAGCCACCCATGAGCACCCTTTCTAACAAAAAGCGCCCCGGCCTCCCGACCAGGGCGCGTCTTGCTCTAGAATACCCCGAACCTCTGACACGATACATACCGGGCGGGGATTAGAACCGCTTGGGCGAGGTCTACTCGTCCTCCTCCAGGGCGGCGGCGATCTCGTCGGTCACGTCCATGGTGTGGTAGACGTTCTGGACGTCCTCGAGCTCCTCGAGGCGGTCAACGAGGCGCTGAACCTTCTTGGCGTCAGCGACGGTGACGGTCGTCGGGGTGGTGGGGACCATGGTCAGCTCGGAGCCCTTGACCTCGATGCCCTGGGCCTCGAGGGCCTTCTGGACATCCTGCATCTTGTCATAGGCGGTCCAGACGACCCACTCCTCGCCGGCATCCTCGTAATCGTCTCCGCCAGCCTCGGCGACGGCCATCATGAACTCGTCCTCGTCGACAGCGTTCTCCTTGTCGGCGACCTTCTTGTCATCGGACTTGATGATCTTGTCGACAGCGATGGAGCCCTTGCGCTCGAACTGGAAGGCAACGGAGCCGGTGGTGCCCAGAGAGCCGCCGGAGTGCGTGAAGGCGGAACGGACGTCAGCGGCAGTGCGGTTCTTGTTGTCAGTCAGGCAGTCAACGTAAACGGCAACGCCAGCGGGGCCATAGCCCTCGTAGGTGACCTCAGAGTAGACCGCGGCGTCAGCGCCAGCGCCAAAGGCCTTGTCGATGGCGGCCTTGATGCGGTCCTTCGGCATGGAGGACATGCGGGCCTTAGCCACGGCGGCGGCCAGGGAGGCGTTGTTCTCCGGGAGCGGGTCGCCGCCGAGCTTGGCCGCAACGGTGATGTTGCGGGAGAGCTTCGAGAACAGCGCGGAGCGCTTGGCGTCCTGCGCGCCCTTACGATGCTTGGTGGTTGCCCACTTAGAGTGTCCGGACATTCACGTCTCCTTCTTGTACACAGCGCCGGTCCCTCTGGCCAGCGCCCATACTGCAAGCTAGCGTGCGCACGGTCTAAGGCACATGCGCACAACTAGTGAACTTTATCACTTTTGCAGTGTCACATACGTCATCTGCGGACATATCTTTGATTGGCTTGATTACGTCACAAAAATCGAGCGCGGATGCGGACGCCCCTACCCCAAGTGCCCAATCTGTGGGCGCTTGGCACGCGCCGCCCACGCAAGCACGACGATGCCCAGCAACACGAGCGGCAGGCTCAGCAACTGACCCATCGTGATTGGCCCAAGCAGGTAGCCAAGCTGTGCGTCAGGCACGCGGACGAACTCGATAAGGAAGCGGAAAACGCCGTAGAGCACGAGGAACGTCCCCATGAAGGTGCCCTGCGGGTGAGCGGGCTTGCGTAGGCTCATCATCCACAGCACGCAGAAGATGACGAGACCCTCGAGAATGGCCTCGTACAGCTGGCTGGGATGGCGCGCGACGTTGCCGCCCGTCTCGAAGACTACGCCCCATGGGAGATCCGTGGGCTTGCCCCAAAGCTCGCCGTTCACGAAGTTGGCGCAACGACCGAAGAACAGTCCCAGGGGCGCGCCGATAACGCCGAGGTCGCAGACTGTCGGGACGGAGAGGTGGCAGGAGCGGCACATGAGCGAGCCGCCAACGATGGCGCCCACGAGGCCGCCGTGGAAGCTCATGCCGCCCTCGTTCAGGGCGAAGATCTTCAGCGGGTTGGCGAAGTAGTAGCCATCGCCGTAGAAGAGCACGTAGAACAGGCGGGCGCCTATGATGATGCCCCACGCCATCGCAACGATGAGATTCGCGACCTCGTCCCCGGTGATATCCAGGCCCCAGCGTCGCGAGATGCGGTAGATCACGATGCCCGTCAGGACAAAGCCCGCAAGGTAGGCAAGCGCGTACCAGTAAATGTGGACCGGCCCAATCGAAATCGCGACGGGATTGAGGCTGTGGTAAAGCTCGTTGAGCATGTAACTCCTCGAAACGATATTTGAGCGCCGGGCCGACAGGGCGCACGCAGACACGGCGCACGCAGGCGGGGCACACGCGGATGCGACGCACACAGACGCGGTGCACAAGGCACCATCAGGAACGCGCCTCAGCGCGGAGCGATACGGCCGTCTCTAGCGCGTGAACATATGAGGGCGGCCCGGGGTTCGATCCCCTGACGGCACACCAGAGGCCGTCATTAGCGCGTGAGCGTATGGGCGGCAGCAGCGCCGCGCTGACCCTGGTAGTGGCTCCCGAGACCGGCAGAGCCATACGGACGCTCGGCCGGGCTCGACATGCGCTCGAAAGATATCTGCCCGATACGCATGCCCGGATGAAGCACGATGGGCAGCGTAGCGACGTTGGAGAGCTCAAGCGTGATCTCTCCATCCCAACCCGGATCGACATAGCCAGCGGTTGAGTGAATCATGAGGCCGAGGCGGCCCAGCGTCGATTTGCCCTCGAGTTTGCCGAGGATGTCATCGGGCACGGCGATGCGCTCGAGCGTCGTGCCAAGCACGAACTGTCCAGGATGCAGCACGAACTGCCCGCCCTCGGGGACCACAACCTCCTCGGTGAGGTCCGGCTGGGGCAGCGTCGGGTCGATGTAGGCGTGCGTGGAGTTGCGGAAGACCCTGAAGCTCGAGCCAAGACGCACGTCTACCGAAGCCGGCTGGACATCCTCCATGTCGAGCGGCTCGATGACGATACGGCCGGCGGTCATCTCGGCCTTGATGTCGCGGTCTGAGAGGACCACCTACATCACCGCCCTCACACCGGTGACACCGGGGACGTTGTCCTTAAGCACGCGCTCGATACCCTGAGAGATCGTGACCTCGGAGAGCGAGCAGCCCGCACAGGCACCCGTCATCTCGATGGTGACGACGCCGGTCTCGTCATCGACGCCAACGAGGGCGCAGTCGCCGCCGTCCGCCTGAAGGCTCGGACGCACCGCATCGAGCACGACCTCCAGAAGGTCCTTGTCAATCGCCATGTCTCCTCCTTGCCGTTCGCGCGAGGCGAGCAGGCGCGAGCGCGACCCGGTTGAGCCGCGGGCACGCGCCGCCCGATCAAGCGCTAGTACATTACGGGGCGTACCGTGGTGACGCCGGGGACGTGCTCCTTGATGATGGTGTCGATGCCCTCGGAGATGTCCGTCGAAGCGAACATGCAGGCGGCGCAGGCACCCGTCATCTCGATGGTGACGACGCCAGTCTCGTCATCGACACCGATAAGCTCGATGTCGCCGCCATCCGCCTGGAAGCTCGGTCGAATCGCGTCAAGGACGTCCTCGAGCAGACGGTGGTCGATCTTGGCCGTCTTGTCCTTCTCCGACGCGCTTTCCGTGGTGTTCTCGTTGTCAGCCATGTCTATCCTCTCCCCCGCAAGGCGGGCGTGTTCTCAAATCACTCTTGGATGCTACCCGACTCGCGCCTATCCGATGCCCCAGAACAGATGCCCACTTGAGGCGTGGCGCTCGCGCGAGGCGGGCTTGCGACCCTCTCGAACGGCGGCGAGCGCGTTGACGAGGCGCTCAACGGCAGCCCTGGTCTCCGCCTCGTTGAGAAGCGTCGCGTCGACCGCGAAGCGCGTCACGCCCGCCTCGATGAGCTCACCTACCTGCGGCGTCAGGTCGAGAGGCACCGCGTCATAGATGCGCGAACGGCCATTGAGATCCGTTCTGACGGGCAAGAGGCGGCCGTCTCGATCGCGAAGCGAGATCATACGCCGGCGTAGCGCACACCGCGCGCAATCGTGGATACAGCGATTCGCCGCCTTCAGAACGCAATGTTCACTCGTCATAACACGAGGGCGGCCCGAGACGACGACACCCACGGGCACGTTGGCGCGCGGGGCGAGAGACTGGATCTCCGCGAGCGTAAGCTCCGGCGAAAGCCAGACCCCGGCCGCACCGGCACGCTCGAGCTTATCGAGGGCGAAGGCGTTGTGAATGGGGATGCAACCACGAACCTCCGCCTTCGCGCCGCAGCTCGCAGCAAGCGCGAGCTCGGAGACGTTACCCACGGCAACGGAAGCGCCGGCCGTTATCCACGGGTCGATGCGGGCATGCTCTGGGTCGCGGCAGACCTCGTCGAGGACAGGGACGCTGCCGACAGGCCAGACGGGCGCGGGGCTTCCAGGCTCGCCAAGCTCATCGGACGCAACGTACACACGCGTAGCGCCGACTGCAGTGGCAACACGGGCCACCTCGGGCGACGGCGCAATGACGCAGACCTCCGGAGTTGGCGTCGCGACAGCGCAGGCAGCGTCTTCCGCACTGGAGGCGGCGGCAGGCGTGATGGCAACGGTAGCCATCGCGGAGACGGGTGCGAGCGCACGGGCACGGTCAGCATACGGCGCGAGAATGGCTTCCTCCAGCGCCTCGCAAGCGGCGGCGCGGACCTTGTGCACGACGGAGAAGCCCATGCCACAACCCTCGTCAAGTTCGACCTCGATCGAGCGTGGCTCAAAGGCCGAGGCACCCATGCGCCCGACATGCTCGGCCAGGTCCTCGCTCGTCAGCGCCTTCGTGCGCGCGGCCTCGACAACCGGGCCCGAAGCCACAGCCTGCGGAAGTGAGCCATCGGGCAGTGCGGGGCCATTCGCGCAGGTGAGCTCAACGGAAAGGGGCTCTCCTAGCCGCGCGACAACGCGCACGTCGACCGCGCGCTTGCGAGCGACCTCGCGCGAAAGGTCCGCCGAGCTACCATCGTGCGCTGCCTTGCTGCGGATGACCCTGGCCGGGCAGCCCACCGGCATCGGGCGCGCCACTCGACACTCGACCGTACCGCCCGCGGGAACATCGCTGGGAACGGTCGCCGTGAGAAAGGCATCGGGGTCATTATCCGGACGAAGCTCAAGCAGGTCGCCGGCACCAACGGGCTCGTCAACGCGGACCACGACGGTGCAGTGAGCGCTCTTCTTGTCCTGACGCGGATCGCGGTGGAGGTTGCCCCTTCCGTCCCTGCGCTGGAGCTGGCCGCCCGAGCTCGAGAGAACCTCGCCCACGAGTTGGCCGCGGTTGTTCGAGCGTTCGTAGCTCATCATCTCGTCATCAGCGGATCCGCGCAGGTAGGCATCGGTGAAATCGCGGTTGAAAGCGCGCTTGAGACGACGCGCGACATGGGCGGGGACGGGCGTGCCGCCAAGCTCGGCCGACGCGGGTGCTCCCGTCAACACGGAATCGATCTGTTCGCGATAGGCCCCGATAACGCTCCAGACGTAATCGGGTGCCTTCATGCGGCCCTCGACCTTTAGCGAACCGACGCCGGCCTTCATAAGCGCGGCGACATCGCCAGCGGTGCAGGCATCCTTCGGGCAGAGGGGACGCGTGCGCCCCGGAGCGGCGATGTCATTTCCAGCCTCATCGACAAGGCGATAGAGTAGCCTGCAGGGCTGGGCGCACAGACCGCGATTGGCGCTGCGACCTCCGGCCATGCTCGACATGAGGCACACGCCGGAGTAGCAGAAGCAAAGGGCGCCGTGGCCGAATACCTCCAGCTCGACGCTTTCCTCAGCGATGTGAGAAATCTCAGCAAGAGAGAGCTCGCGGGACAAGGTCACACGGTGCGCGCCCTGTTCGCGAGCCCAGGCAACGCCGCGTGCATCATGGACGTTCGCCTGCGTGGACACATGCAGCTCAAGCTCGGGCCAGGTCTTGTGGATCTGGTCGAATAGACCCCAGTCCTGAATGATGAAGGCATCAGCGCCGCGCGCGGATGCCTCTCGCACGAGAGCGAGAGCGCGTGGCATCTCCTCATCGCGAACGACGACGTTAATGGTCACGTAAACGCGCGTACCCGCAAGGTGCGCCTCGCGGCACGCAGCCTCAAAAGCATCGAAATCAAAGTTATGAGCGTTACGGCGAGCATTGAAATCATTGCCGACGCCGCAGTAGATCGCATCAGCACCAGCAGCCAGCGCCGCACGGAACGGTTCCGGGCCACCCGCCGGAGCCAATAGCTCCATCGTCATCGAATCCCCAATCGCACGCGGCGCAAGCCGCCTTTCGTTTCCAACTTTTTAGAATAACAGTCAGACAGCAGGAGCACATGTCAACAAGCGCCCCTCATTCCGGTATCCCAAGAGCGCTCAGAGACGTTTTTCGTCGGCGATGGTCAAAAACACCATCTTGGCGTACGCACGACTCGCCATTAAGGGCCTTCGCTTAATTATTAATGAGACATAGTCTCATTAAGTGGGCAAATCGCACCCATTTTGCTCACTTATGGCAACGCTGTTTTGCCAAACTCCATCAAGGGTGCTCTTTAGTAGTTCGCCAATTCGATATCGCGTACGCCAAGATGGGTATTTTGACCATCTGGTCAAAATACCGCCTGCCATTTATGGCAGGCATCATCGCGAGACGGCCGTACCATGCACCCATAACCGAGACAAACCGCACGGATAGACGACCGTCTTTTCATCTCCGGGAATTCTCGTCAGGCTATCGATGTCCACTTCCTCAAACGCGGAATCAATCGAGCTCGAAGGCATTGCTGTCGGCCGCGAAAACTATCCGAGCGAATCCTATCGCGCTTCCCTGCCGCCTTTAATGCCACCGACTCCAGACGCGCGAACAATTGCGGGTCAACAAGGTCTTCGTACCAGACGTTGATAACCGTCCACCCGAGCCCGACCAGTGAGTTCTGCCTCCTATCATCACGTCCCGCCTGCTCAGGCAGATGATACCTACGTCCTTTGTATTCAAATACAATCTTAAGCTCCGGAAACGCAATGTCGGCAAAACGATCTCCCGACGGGGTAGCGATGCGATAGTTCGCCCTCGCACCAGATAAGCCAAGACCTCCCAGACGCCGTGGAAACGTCAGCAGGGCAAGAAGCACGCTCTCCATTGGGGAATGGCAGCCATCGACAACAAGCCCCATGGCTTCTCGCGCCTTCCCCAAGCCAGGCCTCCACTTCAAGCGGTTAGCAATTCGCTCAATCGACCGCCTCGAAGTCATCGGCGTATCGATATTAACGAAGCCATCCCAACCACTCTGGCCATTGTCGAGGAGATACGTTCCGCACAGTTCAAGACCCACCAGCGCAAGGTCCACAACGTCATAATCCTGCGATGAGGCAAGGTCGAAGAACATGAGTTCCGGTGATTCCACCAAAACGTCTTTCGACAATCGAATAAGGGACCTGGAAGGAGGGTCGGTCCTCCATTCGTGTCTGATGGCCCATGGCTTGCTGCGTGCCTTATCTGCCAGAATCATCAAATGGCAAGGACGCGATACCCCTCCAAACGTCGCAAGAGCGTCTTCGATCTCCAGCTTTCCTGGAATTCCGCAGCCCTGAAGCGTTGAAGCGCGGCACATGCCTAGGAGCTCTGGGGCGAGTTTGCCTCGCGAGCGAAGGAGTTCGAGTGCGGATATGTCGCAGATGCAGATAGCCATGGCACAACGCTATCAGGCTCGCATACGTCCGCGAAGATCGAGGCCAAGAAAGTCCCCCGCACTCAAACCAAAACCTGACATGAATCCAACACGTTTTCGCAAAAACGCGCCAAAGTGCGTCAAACAATGACACTACAAAAGCTTTACCTGCGACGATACTGGTGGTCCATTCCGAGAAGGACGAAACAATCTGCAGGGAATTACTTATTGTCACAGAAGGCCCTCGGCCCCGCTCGCGAACACGAACGGGGCCGGGGGCTTTACGTCACAAGAAACAAAGCAGATTGATGCTCGCCATCGAACGCACCAGGGGTAAAGCGCGGTTGAGCTCAGCCCGCAGACGCAGCTGGAGGAACAAACCCGCGGGCATGCTAGACGAGCCCGCCCGCTGGCGCGTTAGGCGACCCTGGTCGCTGGCGCGTTAGGCGAACCTGGCCGAAGGCGCGTCAGGCGGCCCGCCCGCTGGCGCATCAGACAAACCTGGTCGCGGGCGCGTTAGACAAGCCTGGCCCAGCGCCTCTTGCCGGACTGGACAACGGCGCCCGCCACGAACGGCGTGGGGTCGACGTTGTAGCACTTCGGCGCGAGAGCCTCGCCATTCACCTTGACGCCACCGCCGTCAACGAGACGACGAGCCTCACCGGCGCTGCTGGCAATCCCCAGGTCAACGAGGAGCTTGCCAAGGTAGACCAGACCCTCATCGTTCACCTCGACGACAGAGGCGGGGAACTCCGGCACGTTCTCTGGAACCTCACCCTTCTTGAACTGGGCGTCGAAAGCCTCGAGCGCCTTCTGGCCAGCACCCGCTCCGTGGTAGAGGTCGACGATGTTAACGCCAAGCTCACGCTTGAGCTTGTAGGGATCGGCGGAGCCGTCAGCGAACGCGGCGTCGATGGCCTCGATCTCCTCGATGGCCTTGGTCGAGCAGAGGCGGTAGTACATCGGGACGATCTCGTCGGCGATGGACATGATCTTGCCAAACATATCGGCAGGCTCGTCGGTAAGGCCAATGTAGTTCTTGTAGCTCTTGGACATCTTCTTCACGCCATCGGTGCCCACGAGCAGCGGCATCGTGAGGGCGACCTGCGGCTCCATGCCCTCGGCGCGCATGAGATCACGACCGGCGAGCAGGTTGAAGATCTGGTCGTTGCCGCCCATTTCGACGTCGGCCTTGACGACGACAGAGTCGTAGGCCTGGAGCACGGGGTAGATGAACTCGTGCAGGGCAATGGAGAGGCCGTTGGTGTAGCGGTTGTGGAAGTCCTCACGCTCGAGAATGCGGGCGACGTTGAACTTGCTCATGAGGCCAAGCATCTCGCCAAGGTTGAGTGGCTTGATCCAGTCACCGTTGTGGACGATGGTCGTCTTCTCGGGGTCGAGGACCTTCATGGCCTGCGCAACGTAGGTCTCGGCGTTGGCCTCAACCTGCTCCTCCGTGAGGGGCGGGCGAGTGGAGTCGCGACCGGACGGGTCGCCAATGAGAGCGGTGCCGTTGCCGATGATCAGGGTGACGTTGTGGCCCAGGTCCTGGAACTGGCGCATCTTGCGCAGGGGCACGGCGTGGCCGAGGTGCAGGTCCGGGCTCGTGGGATCGACGCCCAGCTTGATGTTCAGGGGCTTTCCACGACGTAGCTTCTCGCGGAGCTCCTCCTCGGGGACGATCTGGGAGACGCCAGAAGTGATGACCTTCATCTGCTCGTCAACTGAAAGCACTGTTCCTCCAAAATACCTGCTAGCACCCTCACCCGGCTGGGCGGTGCTCATGATTGTGTGGCGCCGCACAAGCGCGGCTCGCCCGCATAAACGGGACGGTTGCTAAGTGTAGCGAAAAGCGACGCCAAACGAGCTGTCGCTTATGCGGTAGGCATCCCCGTGGCAGAGCTAAAGCTCCACACCGAGATCATCTTGCTCGAGATGGCACCGGCGCCGAGGTCAGAGACCTTGGTGGCGATCACCGAGGGGTCGACATGCTCTTGCAGATAGACCTCATAGAGTTTCGCCGTCGCCTCGGTCGCGACAAGCGTCATGTCGCGGCGCGTGGCGAGCTGCATGAGCGGTGCGGCATCCGTGAGGCTCCAGCGCTCGAGGCAGGCGTCCCATGGCGCGGTTTCGCTCTCCCATCCTCCCACAAGCAGGATGTTTTCCGGGCACTGCCACCTCGCGGATGCGAAGGCGTCAGTCCCGCTGAACCAAGCGCTCTGAGTATGGCCGAATACCACGAGCTCATCCGGGTGGCTCTCGACGTACTCGCTCGCCGAAGCCGCGAAGGGAAGCGAAAGCCTCGACTGAAGCGGGCGCACCGTCGACACCCAGAACATGCCGAGGCCCGCCGCGCAGACGACGCACGTAATCGCTGCCGCCACGCGGACACGGGCACCCAGGGCAGGAACCGCATCAGCACTGTGACGGCCCTTACGCTCGGTGGGACCCTGGCAGCAAACAAGAAGGGCGAATAGCGTGACGATCGCCACGGGAATAACGATATGGAGCCTCGGACGGCCACGCATAACGATGAGCATATAGTTCAGGAGCGCCATCGCGACCACGCCAAACGAAAGGATGCGAACGGACTTCTCCAGACTCTTCATCCGCGAAAGGGCAGCCGCAACGGCGAGCAGAAGAGCCGACAACGCGATTAGCAGATACGTGACCTTCGCCTTGAACGACGCGATGAGATGCGCGGGCCCGTAGGTGGACTCAGCCTTGGAGATGCGCTCGAACAGGTCCGTCGAGAAGACCTCGTGGTCGACGAAGTCCCAGTCGTACATCATGGCGACATCATTGTCGCTGAGCTCCGGCGCCTGCTCGCGGACCCTCGAGACGTCCATTCGCTGCGTATCGAGCACCTTGCGGCCGGAGTCGAGATAGGAGGGGAAATCCTCCCAACCAGGAGTCGCGCGGTAAGCGGCCTGGCCAGCCCCATAGGAAATCGCAATCACGGCAATGACCGCCACGGCGCGGAGCAACGTGCCCGCGCGACGACTACGAACAAGCGCCCAGACGAGGAAGGGGACGAACAGGACGAGGGCTGCGACTCCGGACTCGGGGCGCAGAGAGAAACCGAGCGCCACGAGCACGTAGCCCGCGATGTCAGCCGGGCTCGGGCGGCCGGCGTCGCCAAAGACCGCGCGCGGCATGATGAGCATAAGGCCGGCGGCAAGCACAATGAACGCAACGATGGTGTACGTGAAGTACCACACGCAAACGATCTCGCACGAGAGCAGCACGGCGCCAAGGCACACAAGCCGCGCGCGAGAGAGACCCAGGGAGAAGAGCTGGCTCCAGGCTATCCAGAACGAGACGACCAGCATCGCGAGCAGCATGAGCGCATACCACGGAACCTGCGGCACAAGTTGGTAGAGCGCCGAGAGCGGCGCGCTCACGAAGACGAGCGTATAGGGCATGAGCGAGCTCGCGGCGGCCTGGAACTGGCCACGCGCGAAGAGCTCCTGCACGAAGTCATCCGGAGGGGTGGCATAGACCGGCGCATGCAAAAGGCAGAGCGCCACCACAGGCAGAAGCGCCAGCAAGAAGGGCGCGACCATGCGGAAGACGCTACCTTGCGGAACGCGCGGAGCGACAGCTCGCGAATCGCAACTGACAGGTTCGGGCTTGGGCTCTATCGGCATCGAGCGTCTCCAAACGGACAAGGAGACGTGCTAGATCGAGCGCCCGCCCCCAATTGCAGACTTCGCCCATTGTAAAGCTTGTTCAAGGCCCTCCGCCGCAAGGGGAAGGACCACGATGGCAAAGGGCAACACATAGACTGCCTTTGCCTCCCAAAGCAGGTAGCAGCCAAACCCCGTAAAGAAGGTCGCGGCAATGAGCAGGGTCGCGCACGTCACGGAACCACCGCCCACGCACACGTCGGGAGTCGGGGCGACGTCATGCCGCCGTGCGACCGCAGAGGTGCCGGCACCGCCAGCCGAGTCAGCCGCAGGCACGCCCGTGGCCTCTTTCCCCTCGTTGTCCCTCCCCCATCTACGGCAGGCCCAGGCCACATAGCCAAACGCAGCGGCGAACCCAATCGTCTGGTAACCGTCGAGCAGGTAGGTCAGCCACGAGGAAATGGCGCCCAAGGGCTTACTCGCATCCCCCAGGTTGAGGCGTCCGCCACCGGGAATCCCACACATCGAGAGGTAGTAGAGGGACTGATAGGTCGGGTCCGCCCACTCCGTGGCGAGTTTGATGGAGAAGAAGCGCGCCGCGTAGGAGGGGTCGGAGACGAACTCGGTGACGTCTGCCGCAATCTCTCCGGCAGCGATTTCATTCTGAATGTCGGCGCTCTCGCCCGAGAAGAACCACGTGGCGTTGGCGTGATTAGACCAGCCGCCAGGCGCGAACTCGGGCGCGCCGCCGTCTACGCTCACGTAGAACTCGCCCGCGCCCATGCGAAGCCCAAGCTCGAGGTGGTTAAGCGTGGTCAAGGCGTCGCCAAACTCATAGCCAGAGGCCGCACGAAGCGCCTCGAAGGGCAAACCCGCCACGGAGCGCGCGAAGAGCACGACGGCGAGGCACGCCGCAAGGCCCCAGGCGCTCTTGCGGCTGACGGCAAGTACGAACCATGCAAGCACGGCGGCGATTGCGAAGAGTGCGAAGGTCGCCTTGACGCAAAGCGCGAGGACGAGCGGCACGAACGAGAGCGCCAGCCACCTGAGGGTGACGCCCAGCTCATCCGACCGCATCGCACGAGCCTGCAGGGCGAGGAAGGCAAGCGCGAAGCCACAACCCATCGCGTTTCCGTAGAGGAACGCGGAGAGCCAGTACATCGGCAGGCACATGGCCACGAGCACCCAGAGGATGCGTCGCGCGCCCGCGCCCGCCCCAACGTTCGACCCCAGGTCGAGCAGCGCCCACACGCCGAGGCAGGTCACCAGCGACGACAGCAGCTGGAAGACCATGTAGGAGTATTCGCCAAACGCGAGACGAAGCGCATACATGATCCAGAAGAGCGATGCCTGGAACGGATAGCAGCAGAAATAAAGACGCGCGTCGGTGAAGAGCGTCCCGTACGGACCGGAAAACGCCGCCGCGACGCCCCCTCCCTCAATCGCCTTATGGACAAAGTCGCGGATCATCCACGAGTCGCCCCAATAGGTATCGCGCGCCTGGATGCCCAGAATCATCAGCACTTGGAAGACGAGCGCGCCAAGGACAAGCGCCCTCGTGGCACGCGGCCCATCGAGGACGCTGCCGTGGCGCCAAGCCACATAGCACAAGGCCGCGGTCGCCACGCCGCCAACGGCACCCGCGATGAGGGACGCCGTTGGGCCCGCCCAGGTGTAGATCGACATGGATTGAGTGAGGTTGCCGTCCTCAGCGCCCACCATGAGCCAGACGGTGGAAAGCACCACCACGAGAAAGACCACGCCGAGCATGAGCGCGCACAGCGCGAGGCCGAGACGGGCGAGGCCGTCGCCGACGCGGCGCCAGCGATCGCCATCATTAAAGGCACTGGAGCGCTCGGGGAGACGGGCCACCTTTCGCGCGATGGTCCTACCCGACAGGGGCTGATGCACGACGCCATCCGTCGCAGGCATCATCGCGTTTTCCGGGCTCACGAGACAGCCACATCCGTCGTGGCGGTATCTGTTACGACAGCGTCAGTCGCGGGCGCATCCGTCGCGCCCGCATCCGTCACGACGTCGCTCGCCATGGTGCCGGAAGGCGCGTGATAGGCCACGATCGACTTCTTGCCATACCACTGGCAGAGGCGGTAGTTGATGTAGTTGTCCATGTTGTCGCGGATGTCGCCCATGAGCAGGACGTGCGGCACGTTGGTGTAGAACGGCACGCGGAGCTCGTCTGCGGTCGAGGTCTCAATGGTCGCGAGACGATCCTCGACCTGGGCGTCATATGCGGCGGCCTGCCCGGAGATGAGCGAGCGCGCCGCGGAGACACTCGAGAGCTCCTCACCCATATCCTTATCGGTAGCCATGGAGCCCACGACACACGCAAACACCAGGATTACGAGGCCAGCCGCGATTCCAACGTGCTGAGCCGTCATAACGTGGCCACGCGTCGAACCCGCACCCAGCTCACGGCGACGCGCCGCGACCCAGCCACAGAACCAGAACACGTTCAGGACGACAAGCACCACGAACAGATCGAAGCGGCAGTTCTGAACGCGGCCAGGGCCCACCGTTCCCTCCGCCCAGAACGTGGGCGTGAAGCTCGTGGCAAACAGCGCGATCGAGCCGGCCGCGACGAGGGCAGGCATGGGAAAGCGCCAGCCGCGCTCGGCGGCGCGGACGCAGACGCGCACGGCGATGACGGCTGCAAGCACCGCAAGGAGCAGCACGAGGCCGCCACTCCACTCCTCCAGATACTGGAACGCCGCAAGCGACGACTTCACGATGGTACCGACAACCCCCGCGGAGTCCTCGGGGAACTGCGTCTGCTGACGAACTTCGTTGCCGGGGGCGGCAAGCGACAGCGCAAGCCCCACGACCAGGAGTCCAAACGGCGCGAGGACATCAGACGAGGCACGCCTGCGTCGGGCAATCAGCACGACGAGCACGCAGGTCATGACCTCTGCCACAACGAGCGCCGTAACGAAGTTGCCACCCGCAACGAACACGGCGAGCACGCACGCCCAGATCTTGGCCCCTCGAGGAACCGTGCGGCGGGCGGGGTCGGCGATGCACGCCACGCAACCCAGGAGGGCAAGCGCGGCGGCGTGGTAGGTGGTGTAGTAGACGGCGCTGTTAAACCAGAAGATACCCTCGACGGGACTCGGTTGCAGAAGGAGCTGGACGGCTACCGTCACGCAGGACAGCCCCAGCCAGGCACCCCTCTCGGCACCAAGCAGCTCGACCATGACGACATGCGTGAAGAAGAAGGTGCCGGCGATGAGGCTTGCGAGCACGAGCGGAGCGGCAATCACGTAGAGCTGCTCCCCAAAGACGCTCGGCTCGAGCGCCATGAGGAAGATCGCGGAGTAGGTGCCCTGCCAGTCGAACCAGGCATTCCCCGCCTGCTGGAGCGCGGTAATCAACGCGACGCCGATGTTGCCCGTCCTCTGAAGCGCGAGATGCGCCCAGACGCCATAGTGCCAGTCATCCGCATAGGAGTGGTTGTACGCGCTGATGAGCACGAGGGGTACGAGGACGGCCACCAGCAGCGCGACGCCGGCGACCCCGACGGCCGTCATGGCGCGGGGTTCGCGCGGGCGACCATCGCGCTTGGGACACTTCATCTCGCACTTTGTGCCTTCATGCTCGGCGCGGCGATGACGCGCGCGCCCATAGGACCCCTCCGGGGCCACGACACGACTCTCCATGCAATTCCCTTCAGTCATGCCCATAGTTTAAGGCAGGCACGTCTCAAGCGATGTGGACGCGGCGTTAACTCACCCGCGCGCTCAACGCTCCACCACGATTTAGCAGATAATAGATAAGTCTGTGTACCTGTATTGGAGGACTGCATGGGAATTCGCAACCGTCGCGCCCGCGCCCACTCTAAGACGCACATCGTTGGCTTTTCCGCCGCCGGCGTCCTAGGTTTCCTGGTGCTGCTCGCCATCGCTCTCGCCGTCTCTCTCGGCGCCGTGATCGAGTCATGGCTCCAGGACCTGCCTGACTACACCTCCGCCGACGCCTACCTCGTCGCCGAGCCGAGTGAGGTCTATGACGCGGACGGCAACGTCATCGCGACGTTCTACCTCGAGAACCGCCGCTCCATCTCACAAGACGAGGTCTCTCCCTACGTCTGGAAGGGCACCGTCGACGTCGAGGACGAGCGCTTCTACAGCCACAACGGCGTCGATCCCATCGGCATTGGCCGAGCCGTCATCTCGCAGCTCTCCGGCCGCTCCGAGGGCGCCTCGACCATCACCCAGCAGCTCGTGCGCAACACGGTTCTGTCTGACGAGCAGTTCGAGAAGTCCCTCAAGCGCAAGATTCGCGAGGCCTACATCGCCGTCGAGATGGAGAAGACCTACTCCAAGGAACAGATCCTGTTGATGTACCTCAACACGATCTACTACGGTCATGGCGCCTACGGCATCGAGGCCGCGAGCATCACCTACTTCAACAAGCACTGCAGCGAGCTCACGCTCGCGGAGGCGGCCACGCTCATCGGCCTGCCCAACTCGCCCTCCTACTATGACCCCACGCAAAACCCCGACGCCGCCAAGGAGCGCCGCAACAAGGTTCTCGACAACATGCTGCGTCTCGGCGACATCACGCAGGAGGAGCACGACGCCGCGCAGGCGGAGGACCTCGTGCTCAACCTCGGCAATACGAATATGGACAGCCAGGGTACCTACCCCTACTGGACCAACTACATCAAGGGCCTGCTCGAAGGCGATTTCTCGCAGGACACCATCGTCCAGAGCGGCCTTAAGATCTACACCACGCTCGACCCAACCTACCAGGATGCCGCTCAAAGCGCGGTCGAGCGCATGCTCGACGAGACGGGCAACCCCGACAACGACGGAGCGCTCGTCGCGATTGACCCACAGACCGGTTACATCAAGGCCATGGTCGGCGGTCGTGACTTCTACGCGGATTCCGCCACCGCCCAGGTCAACGCTGCAACGTCGAACGCCAAGCAGACCGGCTCGAGCTTCAAGATGTTCACACTTGTCGCCGCAATCAAGGCGGGCATGAACCCCACCACCAAGATCAACTGCAACTCCCCCATCCAGGTCAACAATTCCTGGAAGGTCCAGAACGCCGATAACGAGCCCTACGGCACCCTCAGCCTCGCCGATGCCACCGCCATCTCCTCGAACACCGGATACGTTCAGGTCGGTATGGCCGTCGGCGTCGACAACGTCGTCCAGACCGCCCACGACATGGGCATCTCGAGCGACCTCGACCCCTACGGCTCCACGATCCTCGGCGCCAACGGTTGCTCCCCGCTCGAGATGGCGGAGGCCTACGCCACCCTCGCGAACGGCGGCCTTCACCGCGACGCCGTCGCCATCAGCAAGATCGAGGACCGCAACGGCAACGTCGTCTACGAGCACAAGGACAGCCCCACGCGCGTCCTCGACGAAAGCGTCGCCAAGGTCGCCGTCCAGACGCTCGAGGGCGTCCTCACCTACGGCCGCGGCACGGCCAAGCAGCTTCCCGGCCTCCTCACCATCAACCAGCCCGTCGCCGGAAAGACCGGCTCTACCGACAACCTCGAGAGCCTCTGGTTCTGCGGCATCACGCCCCAGGTCTCCGTCGCCGTCTGGACGGGCCACAAGGACGGAGACTACACGGTAAGGCTCGGCTACGGCGCGGGCGCGCACCCGTTCCAGACGTCGAACAAGGCCTTCGCCTACTTCGTCAACGCCGTCCTGTCCGACACCCCGCGTGCGGACTGGCCGATGGCAAGCGCGTCCGATCCCTCCTACAAGCCCAATACGAGCTGGAAGTTCTCGAACACGAGCGCCAGCGAGAACGACCCGAACGCCGCGACCACGGAGGCAGCGACGACCGAGGCCGCCACGACGGAGAACGCAACGACCACGACCGAGCCCACGCCGGCGCCCGAACCGACGCCCAACCCGGACCCGGTGACGCCCACGCCGACGCCCGAGCCC
>ENA-OUQP01000134-OUQP01000134.1-human-gut-metagenome-genome-assembly--contig:-NODE-134-length-77368-cov-13.138502_pt1 | contig 77368 bp, 72 predicted proteins | sample MGYA00237951_ERZ548836 | MGnify/ENA primary metagenome ERZ548836 (study PRJEB26490, sample SAMN05194702) | human gut metagenome | biome: terrestrial biome; feature: human-associated habitat; material...
AGATGCCTTCTTATCTCAGAAGGGCAGCTATCCAGCATGCCCTGGGAAGCGTATCCTCATATAAGACAAGGCTGAAACTGTGGGAAAAAATGGATCAGAAAGGCGGCACGCCGAAGCTGGTGTGTGGTAATCATGCTATGCCGGTATTTTACCGTGATGTGATGTACCGTGAAGATACTGAGGAAAAAGATGGAGCGTACCTGAAACTTTATGACGGCCATGACTGGAAATGGTTCCGGGTCAGTCTCAGCCATACAGACATGGAATATCTCAGAAAGAACTGGGCAGGAAAAAGAGCAGCAGCTCCCGTGCTGGAAAAAAGGTATCGTAAATACTTCCTGTGTTTTTCTTATACAGAAGAAGTGCCGCTTACAAAGGCACCTGTAAAAGAACAGATCATCTGCAGTGTGGATTTAGGGATCAATACGGATGCAGTCTGTACCATCATGCGGCCAGATGGAACTGTCCTGGGAAGAAAATTTATTGATTTTCCCAGTGAAAAAGACCGGATGTACCGTGTGCTGGGACGGATAAGCAGGTTCCAGCGGGAACATGGTTCTGTACAGGTGAAAAGCAGATGGGCTTACGCGAAGCGTCTTAACACAGAACTCGGAAGGAAGGTCGCAGGGGCAGTTACAGGATATGCGGAAGAAAACCACGCGGATGTGATCGTGTTTGAGTATCTGGAAACAAAAGGAAAGATATCTGGGAGAAAGAAACAGAAGCTGCATCTGTGGAGGAAAAGGGATATCCAGAAAAGATGTGAACATCAGGCGCATCGCAGAGGGATGCGGATATCCAGGATCTGTGCGTGGAATACCAGCAGGCTTGCCTGTGATGGATCGGGAACAGTTGTCCGTGATCCAGGCAATCACAGTTTATGTACATTCCAGAATGGAAAAAGATATAACTGTGATCTTTCGGCGTCCTATAATATTGGAGCAAGATATTTTATACGGGAACTCTTAAAACCCCTTCCGGCAACGGAAAGGTCTTTGCTGGAGGCAAAAGTCCCTTCAGTAAAGCGTAGGATCTCATGTGTATATGCGGACTTAAGAGAACTATTTTCAGAAATGGAACTCTTAAGAGCAGCATAAACACAGGCAGATATACAGCGGATTACCTGCAGTGTGGGAACCTGCCATATCTGGCATGGAAAAAGCGCATGACTGCGCATATCCTAAGCTGCAGGCGTATCCGCCGATATTAAGCCTTGTCGCTTAAAGCGACCGAGGAGCATGTGACTTTAGTCATGTGAGATCCACAAAGCATAGAATCAATGATAAGATAAATCTGTTTTATTGACTCCATATTTTGTACAAAGGAGAGAATGTGTATGAGAAAGAAAAGTAAAAGTGCAGCGATACTGGCCGTGATCATGGCGATGACCCTGGCAGGAAGTTCTGCGGTATATGCTGAGGAGAATCCTTCTGCGAAAACAACTGAAACGGATGATAATGAAAAGGAAGACACAAGGGCAGCAGAGAATGAATCTGCTCCATGCAATGAAGGTGAGCATGAGCTTATAGAAAGTAAAGTCGTTCTGCCAACCTGTACAGAAAGAGGTTATACGATCTACAAGTGTAAAGTGGATGGCTGTACCTACGAAGAAAAGAGAGATGAGACAGCTGCGCTTGGTCATGAACTGAAAGAAGTTTCCATGCAGGAGGCGACAGCAGATAAACCAGGTGTGATCACATATAAATGTCAGAGACAGGGATGCGATTATACAGAACTGGCGGAGATACCGGTCAAAAATACAAATACTGTTGATGGCAAAACAGACGATGCAGATACAAAGACAGATGAGACGCCGGGAACAGATGCCGACAGCAAATCAGAAGATGGCAAAACAGATGCTTCTGAAGAAGATAAGAATTCTAATACAGAAAATGCTTCCGTAGATAAAGACAGTACTTCCGGAAAAACAGATCCTGCTGATTCAGACACTTCTGCCGATAGTAAAAATGAAGATGCAGAGGAAGACCTGCCAGATGAAGATATCGATGAAGAATATGCTTCTTTTGCATCTTCCACTTCGACTGATATTGTGACGGAGTATGATCCGGAAACTGCAGTTGGTACGATTTGTGTTGCAAAGAAAGATTCGGATGATCCGACGGAAACAGAGGAAGTTACCGGTATGACAGTTCCAACAGAAACGACAGAGATCAAGAAAGATTCAGAAGGAAATATTACAGATCTTGCGATTTCTACATCCATCAATGAGATCAAAAATGGATTTTCACTGACAAGTGAGAATAAGAAACTTCATTCAATCGCTATCATTGATGAAAAAGATCCAGAGAATCACTGGATCACACTGAGTGCAAAAGAAACTGCATCTGAGCTTGGAATTCATATTTATAACGGAAATAATAAAATCATCATAACACTTACAGAAAATGAAAAACCATTGAACCTAATCAAGGTTTCTGATACAGAGAAAGAAGTGATTCTGACGACTTCCACCAATGGAACCTGTGTGATCAACAAGGCGGTTCAGAATATTTCGGTGGATAAAGATGGGAAATATTCAGATAAGAAAATTCTGGGCAGAAAGAACCAGATCATTCTGAATGATGTAAATGGAAGTGCTCCATATCTGGAACTTGAGTATGTGAAAGACGAGGTTGCAACGACATCTGCATCTGAAAAAGACGAAGATGCTGCAAGAAATTTGGAAACTAAAAATACCAAAGCAGGAGATTCTGAATCCAAAGGTGCTGAAGCGGAGAAACAGAAAGATCCGGATGAAGAATTATACTGGATTCAGCCATATGGGGAGGAAAATCAGGAGCCGATCGTAATTACAGTTTATAAGAAATAAAAGTGTTTTTACAACAGATATGTCTGGATTTTTTATGTGAGTAAAAAAACAGGTCATTATCGTCCAGAACAGGAGATAATGACCTTATTTATTTTGTATACAATTTTACAGAACGGCTAATTCTGTTGTAATAAGCAGATTAATACTTACCAACAACGGTTGCTTTGAGCAGATTTGTGTTGCCAGGATGTCCAAGAGGAACACCAACTGTAAGAACAACGATATCTCCTTCTTTGACATAACCTTTTTCTTCAGCTGCTTCTGTAGCGTGAAGAAGAAGAATCTCCATGCTGTATTCCTCTTTGGTCAGGAGTGGTGTTACACCCCAGATCAGGTTCATCTGACGCCAGGTGCGTTCATCCGGAGTACATGCAATGATCTGGCATCCCGGACGATATTTAGAAACCATGCGTGCAGTATTTCCGGAACGGGTAACTGCGATGATCGCTTTTGCGTTCAGGTCGATCGCAGTCATGCAGGTAGCATGGGAAATTGCAGTAGTTACGTTCGTAGCAGGCTCTTTTGTACGGACACTGAACTGTTTGTTATATTCGACATCAGCTTCAGTACGTACGGCAATCTTGACCATGGTTTTGAGCGCTTCTACAGGGTATTTACCTGCAGCGGTTTCACCAGACAGCATGATCGCACTGGTACCCTGATAGATTGCGTTGGCAACGTCAGTAGTCTCTGCACGGGTTGGACGTGGATTCTTGATCATGGAATCCAACATCTGAGTAGCTGTGATAACCTGTTTGCCGGCACTGTATACCTTTGCAATGATATCCTTCTGGATAACCGGTACGTCTTCGAGTGGAATTTCAACACCCATATCACCACGGGCGATCATGATACCATCTGCAGCTTCAATGATGCTGTCGATGTTGTCAACACCCTGCTGGTTCTCGATCTTTGCGATGATCTTGATGTCATGTCCGCCGTTTTTCTCAAGGATATCACGGATTTCTTTGACATCGGCAGCAGTTCTGGTAAAGGAAGCTGCAATAAAATCATAGCCTTCTTTAATACCAAACAGGATATCATCGTGATCTTTTGGGCTGATAAACGGCATGTTTACTTCTACACCAGGGAGGTTGACGCCCTTCTTATTGCCGAGAACACCACCGTTTACGACTTTACAGACGATGTCCTGACCTTTGATCTTCTTGACTTCAAGTCCGATCAGACCATCATCGATCAGAATGCTGTTGCCTGGTTTGACATCTTTATATAAATCTTTATAGGTAACAGAAACGATTTTTTCGTTTCCTACGATTTCTTCTGTAGTTAAGGTAAATTCCTGACCTTCCTTCAGTGTGACCTTTCCATTTTCAAATTCGCGGATACGAATTTCAGGACCTTTTGTATCGAGAAGCGCAGCTACCGGTTTATTGAGTCTTGTACGAATTTCTTTTAATTTATCAATACGGCCTTTTTGTTCATCATGTAAACCATGAGAGAAGTTAAAACGTGCTACGTTCATTCCTTCTTTAACGAGTTCTTCCAGAACACCGTCCTTATCAGTAGACGGACCAAGGGTACAGATAATTTTTGTTTTGCGCATTCAAATTCCTCCTACTTTTCCTAAAAAATACACCTTTATTCTAACATATTATTTTCAATGTACAAGTAAAGTTTTTGATAAAATACACGTTAAATTTCTAACATTTTTTACATTATTGTGAGAAAAACACATGGGAATCGAAAGTAAAATAAAAGAAGAATAAAAGAAGAATTCCGATGCCTGAAACTCTTTATCTCAGTCGAGAAGACTCCCACATCTTCAGGTGGTGAGTAATAGCAAATTTGTCTCAGTGGGAGTCCAATCTCCGACTGAGATAAACGCTCCGCGAGGATGCGCAGTGATTCTGATAGGAATATGTCAGCTTCGCTAACCAGAATCACGCGCCAAGTCTCACGGACGTTCGACTTGAATTAAAAAGTAGTAGACATCGGAATATGTAAAATTTAATTTCGCGAGAATCGCTGTAATTCAGAAACGAGTATGACGATTGATGTACTTGGCTTTATATTTGGAGTATACGATTGTCTGATCTTTGTACAGACCATAGTATCCGGATACGGCATAACTGATAGATACAGCAATCAGGTAATAGGACGCACCACGGAAGCCAAACAGCTCAAATGCGATCAGGATGGAAGTGATCGGACAGTTGGTAACGCCACAGAAAAGGGCTGCCATTCCGGCGGCTGCACAGATGGATGGGGAAAGACCGATCAGGTGTCCCATGATACATCCGAATGTTGCTCCGATGCAGAAGGACGGAACAATCTCACCACCGCGGAAACCGGCACGCATGGTCAGTGCAGTGAGTACGAGCTTCCAGAAAAAGTCCAGCGGGCGAGCCTGACCATTCTCGACAGCAAGCTCGATCAGGTTATTTCCGGCACCCATATAATCAGAGGTGCGCAAAAAGAGTGTGATCACAATAATGATGGCACTGGCTGCGACGATACGGATATATGGATTTTTTAAAAATTTCGCATAAAGTTTGCTGACACCCTGAAGTGCTATACAGAAAATAATACTGATGGCAGCACAGGCAACGGCAACAAGAACCATCTTGAGTCCTGTTTCGATGGTAAGTTCCGGGATATTGACTACATGAAAAGATTCCGGATTGATGCCAAAGCCCGCCGCAAACTTTGAGGCAATAATGGATGCAATCACACATGGAACCAGTGCGGCATAATACATAATGCCAACGCTCACGACCTCCATAGAAAAGACTGCCGCTGCCATCGGTGTTCCGAAAACTGCGGAGAAAGCAGCACTCATACCGCACATGACCATGACATGACGGTCTTCTTCATCGAGGTGAAACCAGCTTCCAAGCTGATTGCCGATGCTTCCGCCGAGCTGAATTGCAGCACCTTCACGACCGGCAGATCCACCGGCAAAGTGAGTCAGGATCGTAGAAACGAAAATCAGCGGAGCAGAACGAAAAGGCACATCATCCTGAGAACGGATCGTTGATAAAACCTGATTGGTTCCGCCATCTTCCTGACCGAATTTCTGATACAGAAAAACAATGATCAGACCGGAAACAGGAAGCAAGAAGAATATCCAGAAATGCTCTGTACGATAGTTGGTTACGAATTTCAGTACTCTGGCAAAAAGGCTGCTGATGAAGCCTACGCTCAGTCCGGTCAGTACTGCCAGAACCAGCCATTTAATAAGATTGGTCATATCATATCGAATGTGATCGATATAATAGTGCAGGTTATGGATTTCTTCTGGTTTTTTTTTATCCTGTGTGTTGTTCATAGCTTCCTTTTATTCCTGTGTAATTCCGGTTACTTCGTATCCGGCATCTTTGATTGTCTGACGGATCTTGTCCTCATCAACCTTTTCCGGTGCTGTGAAAACGGTTGTGTTATTTTCGTGAGAAGATACAACGTCTTCAACGCCGAATGCTTTCTTAATAGCTTCGTTTACATGTGCTTCGCAATGTCCGCACATCATTCCCTCAACATTAACTGTAACTTTTACCATAGTTTTTTGCTCCTTTTCTTTTTTATTATAATCATTTTTTACTTCAATGGAAGTAGCTTGTTTAATTTTTTTGTCCTTTTTTGTGTCGTGGATCTTAAACAGGTTCAGACGAAGGGCATTGGTGACAACGCAGAAGCTGGAAAGACTCATTGCGGCGGCACCGAACATCGGATTCAATGTCCATCCGAAAATCGGGATCCATACACCGGCAGCCAGTGGAATGCCGATCACATTGTAGAAAAATGCCCAGAAAAGATTTTCGTGGATATTTTTCAGGGTTGCACGGCTGAGACGTACTGCAGCAGGAACATCGCTTAAACGACTCTTCATCAGAACGACATCAGCGGCATCGATCGCGATATCAGTTCCGGCACCGATTGCGATTCCGATATCTGCGCGGGTAAGTGCAGGGGCATCGTTGATTCCGTCACCGACCATGGCTACTTTGCCCTGTTCCCTGAGTGAACGGATCACACTTTCTTTGCCATCCGGGAGAACACCTGCGATGACATCATCAACACCGGCCTGTGCACCGATCGCTCTTGCGGTGCGTTCATTATCACCGGTCAGCATGACAACACGGATTCCCATATTCTGGAGTTCTTTGACCGCCTGTGGGCTGTCTTCTTTGATAACATCGGCAACAGCGATAATGCCGACCAGTTTACCGTTCCGGGCAAAAAGCAGGGGCGTTTTTCCTTCTTTTGCAAGTTTTTCTGCCTTCTGAGAAAGGGTGGCAGGAACGTTTACCTGGCTGCTGATGAATTTCATGCTTCCACCGATCAGAGTTTCCTGTTCGAGCACTGCAGAGAGTCCGTTTCCGGGAAGGGCATGGAAATCAATAACCTCCGGCGCTGTAAGATGTTGTTCTTCAGCATGTTTGAGAATCGCTTTCGCGAGCGGATGTTCACTTTTTTTCTCCAGGGCAAATGCCATGGTGAGGAGTTCCTGTTCGGAGATTCCATCTGCAGGGAGCAGATCAGTAACTTCCGGCTGGCCGCTGGTGATCGTACCGGTTTTGTCCAGGGCAACGATCTGAACCTTGCCGGCCTCTTCGAGAGAAACGGCAGTTTTGAACAGGATACCATTCCTGGCTCCCATTCCATTGCCGACCATGATCGCTACCGGAGTGGCAAGTCCGAGGGCACATGGGCAACTGATAACGAGAACGGAGATACCGCGGGCAAGAGCATAGCCAAATTCATGTCCGGTCAGAAGCCAGATGATCGTGGTAACGATTGCAATCGTAATAACTGCCGGAACAAAAATACCGGAAACACGGTCTGCGATCTTGGCGATCGGAGCTTTGGTAGCGGCAGCATCACTTACCATTTTGATGATCTGGGAGAGAGTGGTGTCTTCGCCGACACGGGTTGCTTCGCATTTGATAAATCCGGACTGGTTGACGGTTGCGGCGGAAACAAGATCTCCGGCTGCTTTGTCAACAGGGATGCTTTCGCCGGTAAGGGCAGATTCATTGACGGCGCTGGTTCCTTCAATGATCACACCATCGACCGGGATATTTTCACCAGGACGTACGACAAAGATATCACCCTTGTGAACCTGTTCGATCGGAACGGTTACTTCCTGATCGCTTCTAAGAACAATGGCGGTTTTCGGGGCAAGTTTCATGAGGCTCTTAAGAGCATCGGTCGTTTTTCCCTTGGAACGTGCTTCGAGCATTTTTCCAACAGTGATCAGCGTCAGGATCATTGCGGCAGACTCGAAATAAAATTCCATCATGTAGTTCATAACGGCAGCGGAATCACCGTCTACCTGTGCTCTTGTCATGGCAAAAAGTGCGTAGACACTCCATATAAATGAGGCCATGGAGCCGAGTGCAACCAGTGTGTCCATATTGGGGGCACGGTGCCACAGACTCTTAAATCCGCTAATGAAGAATTTCTGGTTGATGACCATGACGATTCCGGCAAGCAGAAGCTGGACAAGTCCCATGGCAACGTGGTTATCGTTAAAAAATGCCGGGAGTGGCCAGTCCCACATCATGTGTCCCATGGAGAAGTACATCAGAACGAGTAAAAATCCGATGGAAGCGATCAGGCGGCGTTTGAGAACCGGTGTCTCGTGATCTTCCAGGGCTTCCTCGGCTTCAGACATGGAAACCTGTTCTTTATTTGCACCCTTGAGTGATGCGCCGTAACCTGCCTGCTCTACGGCAGTGATGATGTCATGAGAGGATGCGGTTCCTTCAACTCCCATAGAATTTGTCAGAAGGCTGACCGAGCAGGATGTAACTCCCGGCACTTTGGATACGGCCTTCTCCACACGGGAACTGCAGGCAGCGCAGCTCATCCCGGTGACGTTGTATTGTTCCATTGTATTACCTCCTATTTCATTAGCTTCTGCAGAGTTGCAACCAGCTCATCGATGGTTTCATCTTTACCTTCGCGGATATCACGAGCCACACAGGTACGGATATGATTCGCGAGAAGTTCTTTGTTAAAAGAATTGACGGCGGCATTAACGGCGGCTGACTGAATGAGGATATCGTTGCAGTAAGCATCGTTTTCCAACATTCCTATGATTCCCCGGATCTGCCCTTCGATACGTTTCAGACGGTTGATGAGTTTCTTGCGGTCAGCTTCTGAACGGTCGGTGTGCCTGGTACAGCAGCAGGCAGGAGCGGATGGGGTGGCATTATCATTGCTGCAACAAGATTTTTCCTGAGTAGCTGCTTGTTCCTTTATAATTTCTTTTGTCTTTGTAGAGGAACTGGCATTAAAGTTATTATGATCCATAAGCAAACTTCCTTTCGTTCGAGATTTATTATATCAGATGTGAGATGACTTCACCTCGCAGCAAGAATGCCGATGGCATTCCTGAATCGCATACCCTACAGGGGTATATTTGCTATACTTGTAATATATACCCCGTGAGGGTATGTGTCAAGGGAAAATATAAAAAAAGAGGGATATCAGGGAATTATACCCCGATAACCCTCTTGCTGATAAGCAAGGATACCCCGGCGGTCAGCGCTTCCGCAATCCAGAAAGCGTTCCATACACCAACGGCTCCGAAGAAATGACTCAGGATAAATGCTGCCGGAAGGATAATGATCAGGTATCTGCAGAGAGAGACGATCAATGAGGCAGTTCCTCTGCCAAGCCCCTCCAGTGCACCGCATGCTGTGACGGATACAGAAGAGATCAGAAATCCTGCACAGATGATTCGGAGTGCTGTTTTGCCTGCGGCAATTGTCTGAGGATTTGTGGTAAACATGCCGATCAGCTGTCCCGGAACAGTCAGACAGATGATCGTTCCGACAAGCATGATCACACCACTCATACAGAGCGTAACATAATAGATTTTTTTCACACGTTTATGTTCCCCGGCACCATAGTTATAACCAATGACCGGACGCATTCCCTGTACGATTCCACTTGCCGGAAGATACAGGAATGTCTGTAGTTTGTAGTAGATTCCAAGGATCACGACATAACTCTGTGAGTAGGCTGCCAGGAGTCCGTTCAGTGCAGAAACCAGGACAGAAGGCAGCGCAAGATTCAGTGCACCTGGGATGCCGACAGAGTATAATCTTGCTGCCAGAGCCATGTCCGGGTGGAGATGGCTGCGGCTGAGCTGAACCTGGAGAGGTTTTATTTTATATACGATCAGGTAGAAAACAAGATTAAATACCTGTCCCAACCCGGTTGCCAGTGCAGCGCCTTCAATACCGAGTGCCGGGAACGGACCAAGGCCAAAGATCAGCAGCGGATCGAGGATGATATTGGAAACACAGCCAATCATCAGACCGATCATCGTAACCTTCATCTTGCCGACACCCTGGAAGATCTTTTCGTAGGCAAGATTTATGGTGTTTATGACAGCAAAGAGAAAAACAATTGTAGAATAGCGGATCCCGAGATCAGTTACATCTGCATCGGAAGTAAACAGAGACAGAAAACCCGGCATGATAAGAATACATCCGATCATCAGAATAACTCCGTGGAGTGCAGAAAACATCAGGCCGTGTGTGGCTGCTTTGCTGGCAGTCTCCCTGTTTCCGGCACCAAGACAGATGGCAATCTGTGAACTGATACCAATTCCAAAACCAATCGCAATCGCATTGGCGAAGTTTTGGACAGGAAAAACAAGCGACAGCGCGGTCATGGCATTTTCACTGATCTGTGCGACAAAGAAACTGTCCACGATATTGTACAGAGAATTTACGAGCATTGAGATGACCATTGGCAAAGCCATGGACAGAATCAGTGGAAAGACCGGTTTTTCTTTCATAAATGTATCGTTCATAGAAACTCCTTTCAAATAAAAACATCTGCAAGTGCCGGTATTTCTGAAAAATCTGTATCGGCGGAGCAGACATAAAAAAACGCCGCACAACTACCGCAATGGGTAATTGTGTGGCGAAAAATGGTCGGACCAGAAAAATCCACACTATGTTTTGGAAATTAAAATTGTTGTAAACATGAAAGAACAGAATCGTTGTTTACAGACACAGATTGTAGCATATAAATAAGAAGAACGTCAATAAGAAGATTGTACAAAAAGGAGATGTCCGACCTCATTTGGATGGTCAGGTATCTCCTTCCGTCAAATCTCCAGATCACGGATCTTCTGATTCGTCCATGGATTTCGCTGCTGGAGGGTGATCTCTTTTGAAACGTATGGGTGGAGTAATGTATTAAATATAAACGGAATCGTTCGCAGATTATTGTATACAACTCTGTACAACTGGCCTTCTTGCGGGGATTTCAACAATGTGCTACACTAAAGTATGATTTGAAATGATGAGGATGAAAATGAATTAAGAAGAAAGGAAGCAGGTGTTTCAAAGGAAGGAAACATGCGGAAAGTAGAATATTATGAAAACACTTCTTACATTACAGCTCACGATCTTTCTACTTGTAGCTGTAGGATTTTTAATAAAAAAAATACATATCATCGGACCGCAGGGGCAAAAAAACATCAATGACCTTGTTATTTATCTGATCCTGCCGTGTAACATTCTTCATGCATTTACGCAGAGTGCGGCAGATGGAAATTTTATGAAATATCTGGAAATCCTTCTTATATCTATAGGCATCCAGGTATTCTGTGTTATTTATGGAAAAGTGATGTTCCGCAAAGAACCGGAGGGACGATATAAATGTCTGCAGTATGGAACCATCTGTTCAAATGCGGGCTTCCTTGGGAATCCGATCGCGGAGGGAATTTATGGTGCGGAAGGTCTGGTACTTGCCAGCGTTTACCTGATCCCGCAGAGGATCATGATGTGGTCTTCCGGCCTGGCTGTTTTTTCCGGAACCAGTGACAAAAAGAAAACTTTGAAAAAGGTTATGACACATCCGTGCATTCTGGCATGTGTTCTTGGAATTATTCTGATGGTTACGGGACTTCCACTGCCACTTGGACTTGACGGTGCAGTAACGGCAGTTGGAAACTGCAACACTGCTATGTCCATGATGGTCATTGGCATGATCCTGGCTGACATTGATCTCAAAGATTTCTGGGACTGGACAGTTGTAAAATATACCGTACACAGACTGGTCGTTATTCCGGCGGTCGTTTATATTGTATGCAGTTTCCTGCCATTGAATAAAACAGTCCTTGGTCTTTGTGTGCTTCTGGCAGCGATGCCGGCGGGTGCGACAACCAGTATCCTCGCAGAAAAGTATCAGGTCGATTCACCGTTTGCAACGAAGATGGTTATCTTTTCCACGCTACTGTCATTGCCGACAATCTGTCTGTGGAGTATCTTCCTGCAGTAGAAGAAGTAGAAGAGAATTTGTAATAATGCATAGAGTTCTATATATGTATGTGTTAGAATAGAACAAAAGATAAATACAGAAAGTAAAAGAAAGCTTCAGAGCTCGTACAGTGAGCCCTGGGGCTTTCTTTGCGTATAGGATTATTTTTGCTGTTATGAAATCTTCCATTTCTTTGGGATAAGAAAATTATAGATATTACATATCTCAGAATGTATTCTAACAGGATATTTGATATGTTATAACGATTGACATGAGATAATTAATATCCTATAATCAGTAAAAGAAAGTCATACAATATCCGATTTTCGAGTCAGAGGTGCAATCAGATGGAAAAAATACCGTACTATGCGATCACAGTCAGGAGATACAATATCCTGTTTCGACACACAGAGTGGTTCCACCAGACACAGGCCCTCTACAACGAAGTCCTGCTTTTTTATTACCAGCTCTATCTGGAAACCTTTACAGATGAGCAGCCCGGCACACAGGAAGCACTCCGCATTCTGGAAAAACTGACGATCGTTGGCCGAGATAAGCAGCCGGTACCGAACCCACTTCCGTGGAAAAAGGTTCCCCTCTATTTTCGAAGAGCGGCAATTAACACCGCCACGGCAGCAGCCAAAAGTTATCTGGCAAGAGATAAGCAGGAACAGCCTACCGGGGCTTTCACAGAATCGGTGACATTCTATAAGGGAATGTATCGGGACTTTCAGGGAAATACAATTTCTTTAAAGCTCTGGGATGGAGAAGGATGGCAGTGGTCCAGACTGCGTCTCCGCGGAAATACAGTTCCGGAAGAAGGACAGATGATGTCACCGGCACTGGTTCTGAAGAAAGACCACGCGGAACTTCATATCCCATGGAAAATACCAGTGGCAGACGGGCGTGGTGCCCGTGAACGAATTATAGCAGAAAATAAAATCTGTTCCACGATCTTTACCGGTCAGGGCGCATGCGCAGTGTGCTGCATTCTCGATTCTTTCGGAAAACGAGAGAGTTCCTTCTATATAAAAGGGGGCAGAGAATACGCGAATGCCAGCCGGCAGATTTACGACCGGATCAAACGATCCGAGGACGTTCAGGGTGGCGGCGGCAATGCCAAAGCAAATTACTGCTACTGGAAAAAACTGAAAAATCTGCATGAGCATTATGCACATCAGATCAGCCGACGGATCATTGATTACTGCAAAAAACAAAATGCCAGTGTTCTGGTCCTTCCGGAATACAACAAAGACTATGGAAATATCATTCTGGCAAGCGTCGGAAAAAATTCCCCACTTCGACTCGTTCCGTCCATTCGGGAGAAGCTCAAGTACAAGGCATGGCAGGAAGGCATCGTCGTTCTGGAGGTTCAACAGCATAATATCAATTCTGTGTGCAGCCAGTGCGGAGCCAAAATCCGCCGGAAAGGTGCGGATTTCCAATGCGAAAACGGCCATCGCGGCAGCAGATATCTGAATATGGCACAGAATCTTGGACAGAAATGCCTGGATAGCTTTAAGGAAAATCAGAAAAACAAATAATGGAAAAGTCAACGATAGAGTCGTTGTTTTCATGTGATGAGCGATCATCGCATCACGAATAGAAGTAGGTAACTACAAAGAGGGTTGCATCTATATGGTGCTACTTTCGGGCTGAGTACCGCCCGCTGGAGTCCACGAGGACCCCGCAAAGACCGTGACTTTTACAAAAGCCGCGAGAGTACTCGAAGTTATATAGGAAAGAGAATTAGGTAAGAAAGAGAACATTGATACAGATTTATTTTTGACCGAACTGCATAACTGAAGGAAAGCTGGTTTGGGTTCTGAATGGAAGATGAAAATGAAAAAGAAAAAGACAGAACAGAAAAGAAGATAAATTTGCATTAGCCTGCCGAACTCGGGGAGTGAGGCGGGCTATTAGTGTGTAAAAAAGATAGATAATAGAAGGAAGGCAGAAAATGCAGAAGATTGATTTAACAGCAAAAACCGTCTTAGTTACTGGAGCAGCTGGTTTTATTGGATCCAATCTTGTAATGGAACTGTTTCGAACAATTAAAGATATCAACATTATCGGGATCGACAACATGAACGATTACTACGATGTTTCTATTAAGGAATGGCGTCTGAAAGAAATAGAAAAACTGAATGGACAGTGGACATTCATCAAAGGTGATATTTCAGATAAGGATACGATCGACAAGATCTTTGAAGAGTATAAACCTGCAGTAGTTGTAAATCTTGCCGCGCAGGCAGGTGTTCGATACAGCATCACAAATCCGGATACTTATATCAGATCTAATCTGATTGGTTTTTATAACATTCTGGAGGCATGCAGACACAGCTATGATAACGGAGCATCTGGTGTAGAGCATCTGGTTTATGCGTCCAGCTCCTCAGTGTATGGAACAAACAAAAAGGTTCCGTACAGTACAGACGATAAGGTAGATAACCCTGTAAGTCTGTATGCTGCAACCAAGAAGAGCAATGAGCTGATGGCTCATTCCTACAGTAAACTCTACAATATTCCTTCCACTGGACTTCGTTTCTTCACGGTATACGGACCGGCGGGAAGACCAGATATGGCTTATTTCGGATTTACCAATAAACTTCTGAAGGGTGAGACGATCCAGATTTTTAACTATGGTAACTGCAAGAGAGATTTTACATATGTAGATGACATCGTGGAAGGTGTGAAACGCATCATGCAGGGAGCCCCGGAGCGAAAGAATGGTGAAGATGGACTTCCGATTCCACCATATGCGGTCTATAACATTGGAAACCAGAACCCGGAAAACCTTCTGGATTTTGTGGATATCCTGCAGCAGGAACTGATCAGCGCAGGCGTGCTTCCGGAAGATTATGATTTCGAAAGTCACAAAGAACTGGTAGCGATGCAGCCGGGTGATGTACCGATCACCTATGCCGATACCGAACCACTGGAAAGAGACTATGGATTTAAACCGAGCACGTCCCTCCGCGAAGGATTACGGAAGTTTGCCCGTTGGTATAAAGAATTTTACGAAGTATAAGAATGGAGACGCGTTGTGAATAGAAAGATAGCAGTAGCAGGAACAGGTTATGTGGGATTATCCCTGGCAGTTTTATTATCACAAAACAATAAGGTGACAGCCGTTGATATTATCCCGGAAAAAGTGGAACTGATCAATAACAAAAAGAGCCCTATACAGGATGAATATATAGAAAAATATCTGGCAGAAAAAGAACTGGATCTTACAGCAACAACAGATGGGGCAAGTGCATATAAAGATGTAGAGTTTGTAATCATTGCAGCACCAACCAACTATGACAGCAAAAAGAACTTTTTTGATACATCAGCAGTGGAAGCAGTCATTGAACTGGTAATGAGTGTGAATCCGGAAGCAGTCATGATCATCAAGAGTACGATTCCGGTAGGTTATACAGAATCTGTCAGAAAGAAATATAACACAGGCAAGATTATCTTCAGCCCGGAATTTCTCCGTGAATCAAAAGCACTGTACGACAACCTGTATCCGAGCCGAATCATTGTAAGCTGCGATGAAACTACCCGTGAAAAAGCCGAAATCTTTGCTGGACTTCTTCAGGAAGGTGCAATCAAGGAAGATATCGATACTTTATTTATGGGATTTACAGAAGCTGAAGCAGTAAAACTCTTTGCCAATACTTATCTGGCTCTTCGAGTTTCTTATTTCAATGAGCTGGATACATACGCAGAGATGAAAGGGCTTAACACACAGGCCATCATCAATGGTGTATGTCTTGATCCAAGAATTGGTTCTCATTACAACAATCCTTCATTTGGATATGGTGGATACTGTCTGCCAAAGGATACCAAACAGCTTTTAGCAAATTATGCAGATGTTCCGCAGAATATGATTTCTGCAATCGTAGAGAGCAACAGAACCAGAAAAGACTTTATTGCAGACCGCGTGCTTGAGATTGCCGGCGGATATGAGGCAAATGATTCCTGGAATGAAGGAAAAGAGGGAGAAGTTGTTGTTGGCGTATACCGCCTGACAATGAAGAGTAATTCAGATAACTTCCGCCAGAGCAGTATTCAGGGCGTTATGAAACGAGTAAAAGCCAAAGGTGCGACAGTAATTATTTATGAGCCGACACTGAAAGATGGCGATACCTTCTTTGGAAGCAAAGTTGTGAATGATCTGGAGAAGTTCAAAGAAATGAGCCAGTCCATCATTGCAAACAGATATGACAGCTGTCTGGATGATGTGAAAGATAAAGTTTATACAAGAGATTTGTATGGAAGAGATTAAAGAGAGAGGAAATTAATTGTTATGAAAATACCATTTTCACCACCAGATATTACAGAAGAAGAAATTGCTCAGGTATCAGAAGCATTGAAATCGGGATGGATTACAACAGGACCGAAAACTAAAGAACTAGAAAGAGAAGTCGCTGATTTATGCGGTGTAAATCGTGCTGTATGCCTGAACTCTCAAACAGCCTGCGGAGAGATGACATTAAGATTACTCGGTATTGGTGAAGGTGATGAAGTTATCACTTGTGCTTATACTTATACGGCAAGTGCATCAGTTGTGTGCCATGTAGGGGCGAACTTGGTTTTAATTGATACACAGGAAAATTCACTGGAAATGGATTATGACAAATTAGCAGATGCTATCACTGAGAAAACCAAAGTAATCATTCCAGTTGACCTTGGTGGGGTGCCATGTGATTATGACAGGATTTTTTCTATTGTAGAAAGTAAAAAGCATTTGTTCCATCCAGAGAATGAAATCCAGAAGGCTATTGGGAGAGTCATTGTCATGACAGATGCTGCTCATGCTTTTGGAGCAACCTGGAAAGGACAGCCAGTTGGAAGTGTTGCAGACTTCTCAAATTTCAGCTTTCATGCCGTAAAGAATTTTACCACAGCTGAGGGTGGTGCTGTTGCATGGAGAGATATTGAAGGTATTGATAATGAAGCTTTGTATCACCAGTATCAGCTTCTTTCTTTGCATGGGCAGTCTAAGGATGCATTAGCAAAAACACAGTTGGGTGCTTGGGAATATGACATCATTGGACCATGGTACAAATGTAATATGACAGATGTAGTTGCAGGAATCGGTTTGGCACAGATGAAACGTTATAAAGGATTGCTTGCCAGAAGAAAAGAAATTATCGAAAAGTACGATGCTGCATTTAAGCCGCTGGGAATTGAAGTATTGGATCACTATACCGCTGAACATCAGTCATCGGGACATTTGTATATAACAAGAGTACCAGGAATTACGCTGGAACAGAGACATGAAATTATTGTGAAGATGGCAGAAGCAGGTATTGCTTGTAACGTACACTATAAACCGTTACCAATGATGACAGCATACAAGAACTTTGGATTTGATATTAAAGATTATCCAAATGCATATAAGAGATTTGAAAATGAAATCACATTGCCTCTTCATACTAGACTGAAAGATGAAGAAGTGGAATATGTGATTGAACAGTACTGCACGATTGTAAAGAAGTACTTGTAAGAATAGATTGAGACAGAACGGAAGATTGTTATGTTACGAGAATGGGATAAACTGCCAAAAAACATGCGGACAGAAGCTGTCCGGCCATATTATGAAAGCTTGAAAAAGAAAAAAGTAAGTCTGGCATTAAAACGCGCTTTTGATGTGATTGCATCAACCATTATGATTGTAATACTTTCTCCCCTGTTAATCATCATTTCAGTTCTGATTGTAACTGATTCTAAGGGTGGAGTATTTTATCGTCAAGAAAGAGTTACGCAGTATGGTAAGAAATTCAGAATATTTAAGTTTCGAACGATGGTAGCAAATGCAGACAAAATTGGGACACAAGTAACCGTATCAAACGATAACAGAATTACAAGAATAGGATCTGTTATTCGAAAATACCGTATTGATGAGATACCGCAGTTATTCAATATTTTGGTAGGAGATATGTCACTGGTAGGTACCCGGCCTGAAAGTATACATTATGTGAAACATTATACTCCAGAAATGATGGCAACACTACTTCTACCAGCAGGAGTGACATCAGAGGCAAGCATACTTTATAAAGATGAGGCAGAGTTGCTTGACCAGGCAGAAGATGTAGACAGAGTCTACATAGAAGAAATTCTTCCTGAGAAGATGAAATATAATTTGGAAAGCATTAAGAAGTTCAGTTTTATTCAGGAAATAGGAACAATGATTAAAACTATGATTGCAGTTCTTAGATAAAAAAAGAAATATTAGTAAGAGGTGAAATAATGAAGCGTGTTTTAATAGTATGTACAACAGATTCAATGATATGGAATTTTTTGATTCCGCATATCAAAGAAATGGAAAAAAATGGTTACTACGTAGAATGCGCTAGTTCCATTACAGGGGATTTTTATCATAATTTGGTTGTACAACATAACATCAAAATGAATGAAATTCCATTTGAACGTTCCCCTTATAACATGAAAAATATTAAAGCATATAAAATGCTATGCCAGTTAATAAAACGAAAAGAGTTTGATACAATCTTTTGCCATGAGCCAGTAGGGGGCGCTATGGGAAGATTAGCCGGTCATAAATATAAATGTAAGGTGGTTTATATGGCACATGGCTTTCATTTCTTTAAAGGCGCACCAAAATCAAGAATTATCTATTATTGGGTAGAAAAGATATTGTCCTATTATACGGATGTTTTAATAACTATCAATCAGGAAGATTATGATGTGGCTTTAAAGTTTAAAGAAAAAAAATGCTTTAAGATAAATGGAATAGGTATTGATACAAGTAAATTTCGTAAAGATGATACCTTAAAGAACTATTTGAATAAGGAATTCAAGTTGCCAGATGATTCTGTTAAACTTCTTTCAGTCGGAGAGTTGATACCACGAAAAAATCATGAAGTTATAATACAAGCATTAGCGAAGCTTGATAATCCAAAAGTGTTTTATTTTATCGCTGGTGACGGGGAATTGAAATCTGAACTGAATAATTTGATTAAAACTTTAAATTTGGAAAAAAATGTATTTTTGTTGGGATATCGAACAGATATAAGTCAATTATGTAATTCATCTGATATATTTGTTATGCCATCTATTCATGAAGGTTTATCTGTTGCCTTAATGGAAGCAATGGGATGCGGAAAGCCAGTTATTGCTTCAAGAATAAGAGGAAATGTTGATTTAATAGAACAAGGAAAAGGCGGTTATCTGTGTAACACTAATGAAATTGATATGTACGCTAGAGCAGTAGAAAAACTCGCATTGTCCGCTGGTAAATGTAAACAATTTGGGGAGTATAATCAGAGCGTTGTGAAGCTATTTGATATTGGACTTGTAAAAAAACAATTAATGCGAATATTAGAGGAAAATTAGGTGGGTTTATGAAATTATTGTTTGTACATGATGTAAAAGCTGATATATATGAAAATGATGTGTTTGCGCGAAGTTATGGATATGACATATGGAATGAACGATATTTACCTAATTTTAGTCAAATAAAAGTATGCTTTCGCACAAAGAAAACGAATACAGATTTAAATGGTATTTCTGATAAATCATCAGGGCCAAAGGTGGTTTTTGATAAACGTATTGGGATGTTCAAAGGACCAGATGTTTTTTTTAGCACGAAAATAAAAAAAGTATTACGCGACGATATAAAAAATAATGAAGCAGTTATAGTAAGGTTAGATAGTTTCTTAGGGCTGCAAACTATATTAGAATGCAGGCGAGCTAATAAGCCATATATGATAGAATTAGTTGGTTGTGCATGGGATTCCTTCTGGAATCACGGGTTAGCTGGAAAAATACTGGCGCCTTATTTATTTATGAGAACAAAAAGAGAGGTAAAAAGAGCACCATTCGTTGTGTATGTTACAAGTGAGTTTCTACAAAAGAGATATCCAACAAGAGGAGTAAATACGAACATTTCAAATGTAAAATTAAATAAGCAAAACCCAGAGGATTTAGCCAGAAGAATAGAAAAAATAGAAAATTCTGGAGAAAAAATAGTTCTCGGAACTGCTGCTAATGTGGATATTCACTATAAAGGACAGCAATTTGTTATAGAAGCTCTCGGAATTTTAAAGAAAAAAGGCTTTATAAATTTTGAATATCAAATTTTAGGTGCAGGAGATCAAACATTTTTGCTTAACATGGCTCAAAAATATGATGTTCAGGATCAGGTTAAAATGTTAGGATCATTTCCACATGAAAAGGTGTTTGAATGGTTGAAGAGTGATTTAGATGTTTATATTCAACCAAGCTTACAAGAAGGGTTACCCAGATCAGTAATAGAAGCAATGAGTGTTGGACTGCCATGTATTGGATCTGATGTTGCAGGAATTCCGGAATTATTGGATGCAGATTGGGTGTTTCCCAGAAAAAAAAATAAAGGAAAAAAAATTTCAGAATTGCTTATTAAAATAGATAAAAATGCATTGGAAAAACAGGCAATTCGAAATTTCAAAGAAGCAGAAAAATATGATTATAATCTTTTGTTGAAAAAAAGATATGAAATATTGGAAAAGTATAAAACTTTTATACTGGAGGAATAGTAAATGCATTATCTAGATTCAATATTGAAAAGAATTAATACATTGATTCATTTGACAATAGTAAAAATGCTTCATAGAGGACAATTTTCGTTTAAGGGAATTTCAGTAGTGAATAATTCTTCTCATTTTACAATTAATGATCAAGGTCACATAATTATTGGAAAAAATATAGGAATTCGTAGAAATTGTGAAGTGTCTGTATCAGAAAATGGGAAAATAAATATAGAAGATAATGTGTTTATGAATAATGGCTGTATGGTAGTGGCTCACTGTCAAATTTCTGTGGGAGATGGTACACGTTTAGGTCCACAGGTTATGATATTTGACCATGATTATAATTATAAAGATAGAGATGCATTTAAAGAAGGAAGTCATATTTCTGCGCCTGTCATTATAGGTAAGAATTGTTGGATAGGCGCAGGAACAATTATTTTGAAGGGTAGTCAAATAGGTGATAATTGCGTGGTAGGTGCTGGTTGTGTATTAAAAGGTAATTATGCAGATGATAGTCTAATTATTCAAAAAAGAGATGAATTAAATAAATTAATTACTAAACAAAGATAGGAATATTCAAAATGAGAACTATGATTTTATATTATAACACAAACTCATATTTTTTTCCGTATTTACGAAGTTCAACAATTCATTGTTTTAAAGTGTATAAGAAAATTAATAAGATTACTTCAATTATACATAAAATTCCACTTGTAAGTGCTTTAGCATATGGGGAGTGGATTAGATATTTAAAAAAATATGATAAAATAATAATTTTTGATAATGTGTTTGATAAAAATTTAGCAAAATATTTAAATAAGCAATTTAAAGGTGAAATCTTCGTTTATTCTTGGAACACAGCGATCACAAGTGAACAAAAAAATAAGTTACTCAGTGCCAAACGATATTTTCCAGTATATTCATTTGATAGAGAAGATTGCAAGAAACTTGGTTTAAAGTATGCTTCTATGGTTTATTCAAGGGATATTGTTACATCTATTTCAGAGAAAGAATCTATAAATGAATATGATGTTATTTTTTTAGGATGGGATAAAGGAAGAAGAAAAGAATTATTTGATTTGTATTGTTTATTAAAGAAAATGAGCTTTAAGTGTTATTTCTTGATAAGAGGTTTTGAAAAAGAAAAGTTACATGATGATTTCAGAATTACAAATGAAAATACACCATATGAAGAATATCTTCAGTTACTAAATTCTAGTTCGGTTATCATAGATATACAACAAAAAGGACAAGAAGGTCTAACCATAAGGATGGTTGAAGCAATTTTCTTTAGAAAAAAAATAATTACAAACAAACAAGATATCAATAAGTATGACTTTTACAATAGCAATAATATATTTATATTAGGAAAGGATTGTATTGATGATTTAAAGGATTTTATTATATCACCATATAAAGATATACCTTATGAAATAGAAAAAAAATATGATCTGGAATACTGGGTTGATGAATATTTCCATAAATAGGAAGGTAATGTAAATGGTTATAGCTACATATTTATTTATTATAATTATTAACTTGATATTAGCACATGAAAAAAAGAATAGTAAATCAGTTATGCTTATATCATATATAGCAATTATGTTGCTAATGTGTGGATATAGACGTCCCTTTTATGGAGACTTAGACAATTATTATTATATGTACATTGGGCAACAAGATCTTCCAATTGGAATGGATTTTATTTTTAAAATATTTAGTGTAAGAGGCATTGATTTTTATACGGCACATTATATATTGCTTGGAGTTTTTCTTTTTGTAAGTATGTATGTAATTAGAAAGTTTTGTGAGAATTGGCATTATGCTATAGCGTTGTTTTCTGGTTATTATATTATAATTTCAGCCGATCAGATAAAGAATCATACTGCGTTTATTTTTTTATGTTTAGCAATTATGTGTTTATATAAAAATCAAAGAGTTAAAGCAACTCTTTTCATTTTGTTTGCATCATTGGTACATTATTCTTTTGTCATATATTTATTGTTTGTTTTAATATCACCCAAAAAATCTAAACAAGTGATAAAAATATGTATTGCCATATCTTTGATTTATGCAGTGATAGCAACGTTGAGAATGGATACAGTTATTGTTAATAATCTTATTCCAGCTATAATATCTGTTTTTGAATCAAAAATAGAGACGTTTGCTGAAATGAAAGTTCAACATTATTTTTCTACAAGGACAAGTTGGGGATTTCTTCTTTGTGTTGCCTTGCAACTGATAAATTATGGATTATTAAAATATAGTAGACAATTAATGATAAAAAGAAGAGTCACAAATAAAATTGAATTTATAGATTTTGTAATTCGACTTAATGAAATAGGATTTATGGCTTTTCCGTTATTTGTCTATAATATGCAATGGTATAGAATTATTCGAGAGTTACTATTGATAAATTATTGTGTATATGGTTGCACTTATTATTATTTGAAAAAGAATACGAGAAGCAGGTTGTTATATTTGTGTGCCACGTTGGGAAGTGTTTATATTTGGTTGATTGGAGATTTATGTTTTAAAACAACTCCGGAGTTGGTTATTATCCCATTTTTTACGAATAATATTTTTTTATAAAACGATGATAAATATTCGAGAAATTCATAAATAATTGAAGAATAAACAGTATTAAGAGGATAAATTTGTGTTAATAAAAAGAATAAAAAGTATTTCAATACAAAAAAAGGCTACAGTATCGTATTTGCTAGCATCTTTTTTTACTCAAGGGATAAACTTTATTACTATTCCCATATATACAAGACTATTGACCACATCAGATATGGGAATAGTAACTACTTTTACATCTTGGTATGCAATTATTTATGCAATAGGTACGCTGTCATTGACAGCTGGATCGATGAGTATTGCGATGGTTGAGTTTGAAAATAATAGAAATCAATATCAATCTGTATGTCTTATGTTATCAACAATTTCGGCAACAATATTTTTGCTTTTTTATATATTATTCGATATAAAATTGAGCAAAATAAGTTTATTTTCTATGCCTATTATGTTGGTATTATGCTTGTTATTGTTTTTTAATCCTGCATTGGATAGTTGGTATTTGCGAGAACGTTATGAATACAAGTATAAAGCTGTGTTGTGCGTTTCGATAGCTGTCTCAGTGTTGTCAGCCGCCGTGCCTATTTCTTGTATCAGTATAGCAAGAAAATATCATAAAGGTAATCTTGCAGATATTAGAATAATTGCTCAATACAGTATGGTTATTATTATTGGTATTTTCCTTTATATTTACATAATGAAAAAAGGAAAATGTATATATGACAAAAGAATGATCAAGTTTGCTTTGAGTTTAAGTCTACCTTTAATAGTACATACTTTGGCTAAGAACATATTGGATACATCAGATAGACTAATGATTGCTAATATGTGTGGAAATTCAGCGGCAGGTATATATGGCACAGTATATAGTATTAGCATGATAGCATTAATACTATGGAGCGCAATTAATAATGCAGTAGTTCCAGTAGTATTTGAAAAACTTAAAGAGAAAGAATATAAATATGTTGAAAATCTAACTATAAAAATACTGATACTTTTTTCCATGGGATCTGTATTGGTTACTTTGATTGCACCTGAAATATTATTTATTTTAACAACGCCAGAATATTATAGTGCAGTACATATGATACCTGCAATTGCGACAGGCATTTATTTTACTGCGGTGTATGGAATATATGGAAATATGTTATTGTTTGCAAAAAAATCATTGCAAATAATGTTTGCAACTAGTGGTGCCGCTATAATTAATATTATTCTTAACTATTTCTTTATTAGGCAGTATGGATACATGGCAGCTGCATATACAACTTTTATTTCTTTTGCAATGTTAGCTTTTATGCAAGGAAAAATGCAATTAAGAATATATAAAGAAGAAGTTGTTTCTACAAAATATGTGGTGGGAATATCAGTTATTACCATGTGTAGTTGTTTAATGTGCAATTTCTTTTATGAGTATTTTTGGATTAGATATATTATGATTGCGATAATGATAATTATATTACTATTTACAAAAAACTACTGGAAATCAATATTTAGACATTAGAGAAAATAATGTTGGAAGGTTAGAAATATGATAAAAAGAATAAAGAAATATGTTACCAATAAAGTGGAAATTATACAATTAAAGAGACGCACTAATTGCAAAGTGGAGTCATTTGTCGAAGTTAAAAATTCTAAACATTTTGAATTTGGAGAAAATGTTAGAATAGGTGAACGATCTAGAATCCTATGTTGGGATGAATATACATCAGGCAAGGAAAAACAATATTTATCACCTAAACTGATAATTGGTGATAATTTTAGTGCAACAGAGACACTTTTGATTCAATGTGCAGGAACAATAAAAATTGGTGATAATGTTTTAATTGCAAGGAATGTGTCCATTTTAGATTATAATCATGGAACGGACCCATATAATGCAAATTATTTAGATAATAATTTGGAACCTCGAACAGTAGTTATTGAGGATGGTGCTTGGATTGGAAATAATGTCATAATATTACCAGGAGCTCATATAGGAAAAAAAAGTATTATAGGTGCTGGAAGTATTGTGACATCTCATATTGAAGAATATTCTATAGCAGTTGGTAATCCAGCTAGGATTGTAAAAAAATATAATTTTGAATCAAAAACCTGGCAAAGAGTTTAATAAAGGACGGAAAAATGTTGGAAATAATTACAAGAATTAAAAGAAAAATTATCAGATTATTTCTATCGCCATTAGATTATGCAAAATTGATTGGCGTTAATATGGGGGAAGGTATATTCATATACGGGACGGTAGACTGGGGAAGTGAACCATGGATTATTTCTTTAGGAAATAATGTACATATAACACAAGGGGTATCGTTTCTTACACACGATGCAGGAATACTAATTTTTAAAAAAGATATTCCGGATTTAGAATTAACTAGGCCAATTACTGTAGGCAATGATGTTTATATTGGACAATCAGCAAAAATATTGCCAGGAGTACACATAGGAAATAAAGTAATAATTGGTTGCGGAAGTATAGTTACTAAGGATATTCCAGACAATTCTGTTGTTGTAGGAGTGCCAGGGAGGGTAATAAAATCTGCAGATGAGTATTTAGAAAAAGCAAAAAAGAATTCGATTCATCTTGGTAATTTGAAACGACAAGAAAAGGATGAAGCTCTGAAACAGTATTATCATTATTCAGGAAAATCAAAAGGTATTTATTATTGATCAGCATAGTACTTGAAGTATATTAATTTAGAATTGTTAGAGAGGAAGATAGTATGAAAGTATTGGTGACAGGTGCAAATGGTTACTTAGGACAAGGAATAGTACAATCCATTCTTGAAAAAGGACATGAAGTAATTGCTACGGATATTTCTACAAAATTTGTTGATAAAAGAGCAAGAAGAATAGATGGCGATTTATTTTCTATAGAGAATCCATATGAATATTTTGAAAAGCCAGACGTATTACTACATTTAGCATGGAAAGATGGTTTTGTGCATTATTCAGATGCACATATAATAGAGTTGCCTAAACATTATAGTTTTATTCAAAAAATGGCGCAATCTGATGTAAAAAAAATTTCTGTAATGGGAAGTATGCATGAAATTGGTTTTTTTGAAGGAAGTATTGACGAAAATACTTCTTGTAATCCAGAGAGTTTTTATGGAATAGCAAAAAATGCACTTCGAGAAATAACAAAAATATATTGTAAACAGAATAACAAAAAATATCAATGGTTAAGAGGCTATTATATTGTTGGAAATTCTGAATTTGGTTCATCCATATTTTCAAAAATCACAGCAGCTGAAAAAGAGGGAAGAAAAACATTTCCGTTTACTATGGGGCTTAATCAATTTGATTTTTTAAATTATGAAGAATTTTGTGAACAAGTATCATCTGCCGTAGTGCAGGATAAAGTCAATGGAATAATAAATATTTGTTCTGGGCGCCCCGAAAAATTAGCAGATCGAGTTGAAAGATTTATTAAAGAAAATGGATATAAAATAAAACTTGAATATGGAGCATTTCCAGATAGACCATATGATTCCAAGGCAGTTTGGGGTAATAGTGCAAAAATTGATATAATATGTAAAAATAGTAATACTTAAAATTATATATAGATATCTATTAAAACTTTCAAACTTGAAACAACTGAGGATAATACTGGTATAATAGCAAATGGGAACAGTTTATTGTAGTTTATGGACTAATTAAAGAAATAAAATATTACTATCGGAGAATAGCTATATTCTAAACTTCAGAGACAAGAGGGCGACAATTTATATGTTTTTTGAACTAGACGCATAACAGTATTGACCTGAACTCTACAGAGAATCTTATATCATTTATAAGTTGTAATATATTCTTTGATTCAATGCATTCGGGTATATTTGGAGAATCAGTATAAAAACGAAGGGGAGTAACAATGAAAGGTATCATTCTCGCCGGTGGATCCGGCACACGTTTGTATCCATTAACAAGGGTAACATCTAAGCAGTTGTTGCCAATCTATGACAAGCCGATGATCTATTATCCGTTATCGGTTTTGATGAATGCAGGGATCAGGGACATCCTGATCATTTCCACACCGCAGGACACTCCTCGGTTTGAGGAACTTCTGGGGGATGGAAAGCAGTTCGGAATCAATCTTACATATGCAGTGCAGCCGTCACCGGACGGACTGGCTCAGGCGTTTATTATCGGAGCGGATTTCATCGGTGATGATACAGTAGCGATGGTTCTTGGCGATAACATTTTTGCCGGACATGGATTGAAAAAGCGTCTGGAAGCAGCTGTAAAGAATGCTGAAACTGGCAAAGGTGCAACTGTATTTGGCTACTATGTAGATGATCCGGAACGCTTTGGTATTGTAGAGTTCGACAATTCCGGCAAGGCTATTTCTATTGAAGAAAAACCGGAAAAACCGAAGAGCAATTACTGTGTAACAGGATTGTATTTCTATGATAATCGTGTTGTTGAGTTTGCAAAAAATCTGAAACCCTCTGCCCGTGGCGAGCTGGAAATCACAGACCTGAACCGTATCTATTTGGAAGACGGAACTCTGAATGTGGAGCTTTTAGGACAGGGATTTACCTGGCTGGATACCGGTACACATGAGAGTCTTGTGGATGCGACAAATTTTGTTAAAACAGTAGAAACTCACCAGCACCGCAAGATTGCCTGCCTGGAAGAGATTGCTTATCTGAATGGCTGGATCAGCAAAGAGCAGGTTCTGGAGGAGTATGAGATCCTGAAGAAGAATCAGTACGGACAGTATTTAAAAGATGTGCTGGACGGAAAGTACATCGATGCCTGATCACAGGTATTGAATGATTTGTATAGCATCATAATAAAACACAGAGGATGGAGAAAATATGAATATTATTGTAACAGGGGGAGCAGGTTTTATCGGAAGCAACTTTGTTTTCCATATGCTGAATAAATATCCGGATTATCGTATTGTATGTCTGGATAAGTTAACTTATGCGGGTAATCTTTCTACACTGAAGCCAGTAATGGACAACCCGAATTTCCGTTTTGTGAAAGCGGATATCTGCGACAGAGAAGCAGTTTATAAGCTTTTTGAAGAGGAACATCCGGACATGGTTGTAAACTTTGCAGCAGAAAGCCATGTTGACAGAAGTATCGAGAATCCGGAAGTATTTCTTGACACTAATATTAAAGGAACTGCAGTGATGATGGATGCCTGCCGTAAATATGGCATCAAACGTTATCATCAGGTTTCCACAGACGAAGTATACGGAGACCTTCCGCTTGACAGACCGGATCTGTTTTTTACAGAGGAGACTCCGATCCACACAAGCAGTCCGTACAGCTCATCTAAGGCAGCAGCTGACCTTCTGGTCCTGGCATACCACAGAACTTATGGACTGCCTGTGACTATCTCAAGATGCAGCAACAACTACGGACCATATCATTTCCCGGAAAAACTGATTCCGCTGATGATTACAAACGCACTGGCAGACAAACCGCTTCCAGTTTACGGAGAAGGTCTGAATGTTCGTGACTGGCTGTATGTAGAGGACCACTGCAAGGCAATCGATCTGATCATCCACAACGGAAGAGTTGGAGAAGTCTACAATGTAGGCGGACACAACGAGAAACAGAATATTGAGATCGTTAAGATCATCTGCAAGGAGCTTGGCAAACCGGGGAGCCTGATCACACATGTAGGCGATCGTAAGGGACATGACATGCGTTATGCGATCGATCCGACCAAGATCCACAGTGAACTTGGATGGCTTCCTGAGACAAAGTTTGAGGATGGAATCAAAAAGACGATCAAATGGTATCTGGAAAACAGAGAATGGTGGGAGACGATCATTTCCGGTGAATACCAGAACTATTATGAAAAAATGTACAGCAACCGCTGATTAGCAGGAGATTTTTAAAATGGGTCAGATTACAGTTGATAAAAATGTAGGCGGTATTGAAGGGCTTTGTGTGATCAAACCGGCAGTGCACGGAGATGATCGTGGCTACTTCATGGAGACCTACAATGAAAAAGATATGAAAGAGGCAGGTATTGATATCAAGTTCGTACAGGACAATCAGTCCATGTCAGTGAAAGGTGTTCTGCGAGGACTTCACTTCCAGAAACAGTATCCGCAGTGCAAACTGGTACGTGCAGTTCGTGGAACTGTTTTTGATGTGGCAGTTGATCTTAGAGCAGATTCCAAGACCTATGGCAAGTGGTATGGGGTTACTCTTTCTGCTGAGAATAAGGTACAGTTTCTGATTCCGGAAGGATTTGCACACGGTTTTCTTGTGCTGAGCGATGAAGCAGAATTTTGCTACAAAGTAAACGATTTTTATCATCCGAATGATGAGGGCGGAATGGCATGGAACGATCCTGAGATTGGGATTGAATGGCCGGAGCTGAAGGGCGAATATCAGGGAAGTGCATCCGCAGAAGGCTATACACTGGCCGATGGAACTGCACTGATCTTAAGCGATAAGGACCAGAAGTGGATGGGATTGAAGGATACATTTAAATTCTAAAAGTTGGAAGCCAATACGGGTTCGATTCCCGTGTTGGCTTTCCTGATAACATAAGATGAGTTATATAAATCAAAATATTGTGGGCGCAAATACAGCGAAAAACCAGAGAATTTGTCGAAGGATTTTTGTGGATATAGGACTATGGTTGTGGTACACTAAGAGACATAATTAAGTACGATGATATTGATGAGTTGGAGCTTCCGGAGAAGGAAACTTATATTAGAGGCAGTAAGGAAATAAATGGACATCTATCAGATCTTGACGGAATACAATAATCCGTGGTCGCCCCGGGAGATTTTGTGCTTCTCTTGCATTATGGTGATCGCGGTTATTATGATGATTTATTTGATATGTAAGGAAAAAATGAATAAGCTCCAGGCGGCAGCGATTCTGACAGAACTGGTTTTTCTTGGGATTGTGTTTGGTTCTACGGTATTTACCAGAACGGGTTCGGTACGGCAATATGAATTGATTCCATTCTGGTCATGGAGTGCCATAATCCGGTACCATGATATGCAATTACTGAAGGAGAATCTGCTGAACTGTATATTGCTTTTACCGGCGGGAGCGTTGCTGCCGCTGATTATGAACCGGAAGATAAAATGGCAGGAGGCGCTGGTATTTGGAGTGCTGATATCAGCCACGATAGAAACGAGCCAGCTGATCACAATGCGTGGATTGTTCGAATGGGATGACATGATCCACAATGGATTAGGGTGCATGGTTGGTGCGGTTCTAGTGGATTGGGTGATTGGATTTTTATCAAAACCAAATACGAATAACAAAATAGATACAAAATGTGCAGAATAGTCTGTTCGCATTGACAAAAGAAGCCTCAAATGCTAAGATGTAGCTGTATATAGTTATCTTATTGGCATATGAATAGGAGAGATGAAATATGAAACGGGGCAGGGTCAGAATAGAAAAAATAGAAGTCGAGAACTTCAAGAATGTAAAAAAAGGCCAGATTTCTCTCAAGAATAATAGAAAGAATTATAAATCGAGTATTTTAGGTATTTATGGACAAAATGGTTCAGGCAAAACAGCGTTGATTGATGCTATCATGCTGTTAAAACTTGCACTTTGTGGACAGGGAGTACCATTACAGTATGCGGATTATATTCATGTTGAATCTGAATATGCAAGGTTAAAGTTTGATTTATCAGTGGAAATACCAGAAATGGATACATCATATAGTGCTGTATATGAATTTAAGCTGAGAAAAGAGCAGAACGATAATAACCAGAATATCTCAGAGTCAGAGAGTTTTAAATCTGTAGTATATGACGAAATTCTTAGCTGTTCATATGTACGGGGCGAAGAAAAGTGCAGAATGGCTCATATTATCAATACCTGTTCTAAAGAGGTGTTTACGCCTAGAAATAAATATCAGGAATTAGTTGGTAAAGACAAATCTTTGGTAACTGATCTTCAAGTGGCAAAACGTATTGCACTTGCTACATCCAGATCATTCATCTTTTCAAGAGAGCTTTTGACGATTATTCGAGAAAAATGTACGCAGCCTGTTTACAGAGAGCTTCTTGAGATGCTTGTGGACTATGGCAATTTTGAACTTTTTGTTATCAATACACAGAATAATGGATTGATTACAATGAATGCACTTCCAGTAGCTTTTAAATATGAAAGTGAAAACACTGGTGTTGTAGGAAATATTATGCTGCCGCTTGATGAAGCTGAAACAATACCAAAGGAAGCAGCAGAACTTATTGAAAAAATTATTCCGAATATGAATCTGGTTCTTTCGCAGATCGTTCCGGGGTTGACAATCAGCATGTATAATTTTGGGCCACAGGTTCTGAAGAATGGAAACATAGGATGTCGTGTTCAGTTAATGTCCAAAAAGAATAGCAAGGAAATTCCGCTTCGTTATGAGTCTGAAGGTATCAAGAAGATCGTATCTATTTTACAGCTTTTAATTGTTGTATATAATAAACCATCTATTACGGTCGCAATTGACGAATTAGATGCGGGTGTGTTTGAATATTTACTGGGTGAGTTGCTTAGAATAATATCAGAAAAAGGAAAAGGCCAGTTGATTTTTACATCACACAACCTTCGTCCATTAGAGACTCTGGATAGAGGCTTTATTGCTTTTACTACAACTAATCCAGAAAATCGTTATATCAGAATGATAAATGTAAAAGAGAATAATAATCTGAGAGATTTCTACTACAGAGACATTGTGCTGGGAGAACAGAGCGAGGTTGTTTACGAACCGACAAATAACTATGAAATCGCGCTGGCATTTAGAGAGGCTGGTGAGATGTAGTGGCAAAGAGGAAGATAGTCTTTGTGATTGTGGAGGGACCATCTGATGATGAAGCTTTAGGCATACTGTTTTCCAAAATATATGACAAGAATTCAGTGTATGTTCATATAATGCATGGGGATATTACAACTCAATCGGGTGTTAATTCAAGTAATATTGTATCAAAAGTGGGAAATTGTGTGAAACAGTATGCAACGCAGAACCATTATAAGTTTTCTGATTTTAAAGAAATCATTCACATAGTAGATATGGATGGCGCTTATATTCCAGATTCTGCAGTTGTATATGACTCAGTTGCGGCAAAACCAATTTACAGTACTACAGAGATTCGTTCGGCAAATCCCACAGGTATTTTAAATAGAAACAAGATAAAACGTGAAAATATAGATCGGCTTAAATCTACAGGTCTAATATGGAAATTGCCATACGGAATCTACTATATGTCGTGTAATCTTGATCATCTTCTTTATGGTAAACTTAATAGTTCTGATGAGGAAAAAGAGGACGATGCGTATGCATTTGCAAAAAAATATCGAAATGATATTCCGGGATTTTTAGAGTATATAGGTGAATCTGATTTTTCAGTTAACTCAGAGTACAAGGAGTCGTGGAAATATATAACAGAGGGTTTACATTCATTAGAAAGGCATACGAATCTGGGCGTGTGTTTTCAAGATAGTATAGCTGTGAACTTCCATAATAAAGTGCAACTCAAGTAAATCGTACGGATTGAGAAGATTCTGAAAAAATAAGAAAAAACCTGCATTTCCCTCCTTTTAAAAAAATTTTTATTAAAAACGATTTTATTAAAAATGATTTGAACAAAAATATAATAGCACATACTATTATATTACAAGTAGCTTTTCTTTATCCCCCCCACAGGCTTGTGGTGGGGGCTTTTTTTTTATATACTAAAAGAATACTATTTTAGGCGGAGAAAATAATTATGACTGACTTGAAAAATGAAATTCATGACTACTGGACGAATCGTGCCAGGGGTTATTCGGAATATAATCAGCAGGAAATGGCAGATGCGAGACGGACGATGTGGCGAGACAAGCTTTTAAGCCTGCTGGGGGAGGCGTTCCCGGAACGTGAACCAGGGGAAATAAAAATCCTTGATGTAGGAACGGGCCCTGGATTTTTTGCGATCCTTCTTGCGGAGGCCGGCTATCAGGTGACGGCGGTCGATTATACGGAAGAGATGTTAAAGGAAGCGCAGAGCAATGCCGGTGGATTAGCGGAGTGTATAGTGTGGAAAACAGGCGATGCGCAGGCTCTTGATGTGGAAAGTAACAGCTTTGATGCTATCGTGACACGAAACGTGACCTGGAATCTGCCAAGACCGGATCTGGCATATAAAGAATGGCTTCGTGTGCTGAAACCGGGCGGAGTTCTCTATAATTTTGATGCAGACTGGTATGGACATTTATATAATGAAGAGAAACGCAGCGGATACGAGAAGGATCGTCAGCAGACAGAAGAGCAGAATGTAGAGGATTACTACAGTGGCACGGACATCGAGAAGATGGAAGAGATCGCGCGCCAGGTTCCGCTGAGTCGTCTGGAACGTCCAAAATGGGATCAGGAAACGATGCGAAAGACAGGATTTCTGGATGTTTCCTGTGACGAAAATGTCTGGAAAGAGGTCTGGACGGAGGAAGAGATCATCAACAATAGTTCTTCTCCAATCTTTCTTTTGACAGGCAGAAAGAGAGATGCGTTTCATCTGAAAAATATTGCCGTAAAACCGGGTGAGAAGTGGAACGGAGAACTGGAGCTTGCAAACGGGGAACTTAAATTTCCGACAACAGTATTTCATGGACATGGAACAGGTAAGACGATGCTGATCACTGCCGGTGCGCATGCCGGGGAGTATGTGGGAATCCAGGCGGCGATCGAGCTTTCACAAAAGCTTAAGATTGAGAAGGTCACTGGTACGATCATTATTGTGAAGGTTTTGAATCGTCCGGCTTTTGAGCAGCGTAATGGAAGTATGGGACTCACGGATGATAAGAATCTGAACCGTGAATTTCCGGGAAATCCGGATGGAACGGAGATGGAGCGTCTTGCGTGGGCAATCTCCCAGGAACTCCAGCCGGTAGCGGATTATTATATTGATCTGCACAGTGGAGATGATTATGAAAAGCTGACTCCATATGTATATTATGCGGGAGCTGCGCCGGAGGATGTGGTTAAGGTTTCTCGTGAGATGGCGGAGCAGGTGGATGTGCCATATATGGTAAAGTCCAACGTGGCTTCGGGTGGTTCGTATAATTATGCGGCTTCGCAGGGAATCCCGAGTATCCTGATCGAGCGTGGCGGCATGGGCGACTGGAATTATGAGGAGGTCCGTTCGACTCGAAGAGACGTCCGGAATATTCTGTGTCACATGGGAATCTATCAGGGATTGAAGGATTTTCGTACGTATTATCCGCTCGAGGTGGCAGATGTGCGCTATCAGGATGCGGAAGAAAACGGGCTCTGGTATCCGTTTAAAAAGGTCGGTGACATGATCCAGGAGGGCGATATCCTGGGTGAAGTCCGTGACTATGAAGGCAAGGTTAAGGAAGTCAGTGAGGCGGAGTTTGACGGGGTGATCCTGTATCAGACGGGCACGCTTCAGGTGGTTGGAAATGGTCCGATGGTGACCTATGGACGTATTGTAAGTCGCTATGATGAGCGCAAAGAGCGTATCGTTAACTACTGGGAAAAGCGAAGCGACAGCTTTCTGGAACAGAGGCGTGCGGAGCTTCACAGTGCGATGGCGGACCGCTGGACGAAGGAGATCCAGGCACAGCTTCCGAAAGAAAATAAAAAGCTTCGTATCCTGGATGTGGGATGTGGAGCAGGATTTTTTACGATTCTCCTGGCAAAGGCTGGCCATCAGGTGACAGGTATCGATCTGACACCGGATATGATCAAGAATGCAAAGCAGCTGGCAGAAGAGGAGCAGGCAGAGTGTGAGTTTGCGGTGATGGATGCGGAGAATCCGGAGTTCCAGGAAGGTACGTTTGATGTGATCGTTTCCAGGAATCTGACCTGGACGCTGCCGCATGTAAAGCATGCATATGGAGAGTGGCTTCGTGTGCTGAAAAAGGGCGGCGTGCTGCTGAATTTTGATGCGAATTATGGAATTACAGACTTCTCGAATGTGGAAGATTTGCCGGAAAATCATGCCCACAATATGCTTGGAAACGAGATGATGCGTGAGTGTGAGGAGATCAAACGGCAGCTTCCGATCAGTTCTTACAGTCGTCCGGCATGGGATCTGGAGACGCTGGGAGCGATGAGTCTGAAGGAGTTCCATGTGGATCTGGGCATCAGCAGCAGGATCTATCTTGAGAAAGATGAGTTCTATAATCCGACACCGCTGTTTATGCTGAGGACGGTAAAATAATATGGATTTAAAACAATTACAGTATTTTGTAGTATGTGCACAGACGGGTTCTTTCAGTGATGCGGCGAAGGTTCTTTATTCTACGCAGCCGAGTGTGAGCAAGGTTGTCAAGGCGTTGGAGGATGCTCTTGGAATGCAGCTTTTTGAGCGGCTTCCGAGAGGAATACGCCTCACAGTGCAGGGACAGAAAGTTTATCAGTATGCAAGCAGAATCACAAACGAGATCAGCGTTTTGGAGAATATGGCGTCGCACGGAATGACAAAATGGATCCGTGTTTCGCTGAATCCGAGCTCCTGGTTTGCGAATCAGTTTGTGGATTTTTATAACGAAACTTATGAGAAAAATTATCATTTTCAGCTGACTACGGCAGGTGTTCGAAGCGTTATGGACCGTGTCAGGGACTACGTGGACGACATTGGTTTTGTATATATCCTGAGTCAGCAGAAGGAGAATTTTCTGCATGAAATATCTCGGAATAAGCTGCAGTTTGTTCCGATGTATGAGACGGATGTGGTGTTTTATCCGGGAAAAGAGACGGAGCTTTATGACTCTGGTAAGAGCAAAGTTGAGCTGAAAGATCTGGATGGAGTCCGGTTTATTCAGAATTATCAGGATGAATTTTTTGACATTGGTTCTGTGCATGAAGAGTCTTTTCAATGGAAGGATATTGACATTTCGGTGCTGACAAACAGTGACTATATTATGGAAAAGATGTTGAAAAACAGCAGGGTCTCTAATGTGAGTGGAAGCTATCTTTCTGAGAATAAAACGGGTACAACACCTGGAATTCCATTGGATATGGGGGACAGCAAGGTGCTCTTCGGTTATATTGTTCATAAAGGGGAAAAAATTGACGAAAGTGTACAGGAACTGATCGATTTTTTGGTGGCACGACTACATAAAAGTTAAAACAGACTTATTCCATAATGCACGAGAGATATTCTTTTTTAGAATAGCGCATAACCCTCCCCGGGGGTTGTGTGCTTTTTTTTGATTTGTTAGACTTTATTTAACGAATTAATGTGCGGATATTTGATCTGTTTCAGACAGACATAAAGGAGTACTCATGATTAAATATATTATTAAAAGGCTTCTTCAGTTGATTCCGATCTTAGTCGGGATCACTTTTTTGTCTTTTGCCATGATGCGTCTGGCAGGCGGCGATGCTGTCACGTATATGTATGAGAATGCAGGTTCGGCAGTTTCTCAGGAAGTGATTGACGAGACAAGAAAAGAATATGGTCTCGACCAGCCGTTTCTTGTTCAGTATGCAAAGTGGTTTGCGGGAATGGCAACTGGAGATATGGGAAAGAGTTACGTATCCAGGAGGGATGTCTATGAAACTTTCATAGAGAAACTTCCGGCGACGATCATGCTCACAATATCTTCTGTACTGCTTACAATGCTGATCGCAATTCCACTCGGCATTCTTTCAGCGGTACAGCATAATAAATGGAGCGATTACCTGATACGTTTCTTAAGTTTTATTGGAAATTCCATGCCAAATTTTTTTGTAGCACTGGTGTTGATGTATTTTCTTTCTATTAAACTGGGATGGTTTCCGGTTATTACAACAGAGAATAAATTACAGAGTCTGGTGCTTCCGACGCTGACGCTCGCAATCTCCATGGCATCCAAATATACCAGACAGGTGAGGGCAACGATCCTTGAAGAACTGAATAAGGACTATGTGGCCGGAGCAAAGGCAAGAGGTGTGAGAGGAAGTGTAATTATATGGAAGAATGTTATGAAATCTTCCATGCTCACGATCATTACCCTGCTGGCTTTATCAATAGGAAGCCTTTTGGGTGGAACCACGATTGTTGAAACAATTTTTATGTGGGATGGCGTTGGTAAAATGGCAGTAGATGCGATCACCATGCGAGACTATCCGATCATTCAGGCATATGTGGCATGGATGGCGATTATTTATGTGGTTGTAAATCTGATCACGGATATCATTTATCATTACCTGGATCCTCGAGTAAGATTAGGAGGTGACGGAGCATGAGATGTATAAATAACACAGATAAAAATGTTACTGTCCGAAAGCAGAAAATCCGCAAAAATCATGTCAGAGAAAAACTGATCTTTTTTACAATACTGGCACTGATCCTGCTTCTTGCAGCAGCTTTTGCCCGGAAACTCTGTCCATATGATCCGGATGTACAGGATCTTCTGATGGCACAGAAGCCACCCAGTGCAGAACATATACTGGGAACCGACCGTTATGGAAGAGATATGTTTTCGCGTGTACTGGTGGGAAGTACGACCAGTATTTATGCAACTCTGCTTCTTGTAGCAATCATTACTGTGCTTGGAACTGTGATTGGTATCATCTGCGGATGGTGCGGGGGAATCCTTGATACAGTGCTGATGCGTATATCCGATCTTTTTCTTGCATTCCCAAGTCTTGTTTTTGCTCTTGCAGTAGCAGGTGTACTCGGTGGTGGTATTCAGAATGCAATCATAGCTCTGGCGGTGATCGGCTGGCCAAAGTTTGCCAGACTTGCCCGGGGACTGACTCTTGCACAAAAAGATTCGCCGTATCTGATGGCAGTGAGACTGTCAGGAAGCATTACACCCAAGATTATGTTCAAACATATCTTACCGAATATTGTAGGTCCGATACTGGTCACATCTGTACTTGATATTGGAACTATGATGATGGAACTTGCAGGGCTTTCCTTCCTTGGACTTGGTGTACAGCCTCCGATGGCAGAGTGGGGAAGCATGATCAATGATGGAAGAAGTATGCTTCAGATATCACCATGGATGGTGCTTGCACCGGGACTTGCCATATTTATAACCGTTATGATATTTAATCTCCTTGGAGATACACTGAGAGATTTTATGGATCCAAAAGAAAGAGCAAAGAGATAAGCATATAAAGAAAGGAAACAACTATTATGAAGAAGAAATTAATTGCAGCGATTCTTACAGGAGCAATGCTGGTGGCAGGAATGTCCACAGGTGTATGGGCAGAGAGTGAAAAGTCATTCGTGTATGGAACAACCGGATACAGCGAGGAGATGGGAGATGCCGGATTAAATCCACATGATAATTATTCCGGATGGAGTGCACTTCGTTATGGCGTTGGTGAAACCCTTTTCAAATACAATGACAACATGGAAGTAGAGCCATGGCTTGCAACCGATTATGAATTTGTGGATGATACAACCGTAAAGATCACACTTCGTGACGGGGTAAAATTCTCCAGCGGACGTACCATGGACGCAGAAGCTGTTAAGGAATGTCTGGAAGATCTGATCGCAGTTCATGACCGTGCACCTTATGATCTGAAGATCGATCATATTGATGCAGATGGACTGACACTTACCATTTATACCACAGAACCATGTCCGGCAATCATCAATTATCTTGGTGATCCATACGGTGCGATCATTGATATGGACTATGGAATCCAGGGGGAAGGCGGTTCTGCAAATGTAGCTGGAACAGGCCCATATGTTGCAACGAATGTTACACCTACCCAGATCGATCTTGTTAAAAATGAAGACTACTGGGGCGGCGATGTCAAGGTCGATAATATTACAGTAAAATCCTTTGCAGATGGAAGTGCTCTGACCGCAGCATTGCAGACAGGGGATATCCAGGGAACTTATGGATTGCAGTATGACAACTATCCGTTATTTGAAAATAATCCGGATTATACCATCAATTCCTGTGCGACCAGTCGATGCTTTTTTGGACAGTTTAATATGGAATCAGAGCTTATGCAGGATCAGAATCTCCGCAAAGCGGTTGAGATGGGAATCGACAAAGAGGGCTTCTGTTCTGTGATCATGCAGGGTCGTGGTGTGCCGGCAAAGGCGGCGTTCCCAAGCAGCTTTTCTTATGGAAATGATGCGGTAGAAACGGTTTCTTATGACCCGGATGGAGCGAAAAAACTCCTTGAAGAATCTGGCTGGACAGACACAGATGGTGACGGATATGTGGATAAGGACGGAGAGAAATTAAGCATCAACTGGCTGACATATCCGACTCGTCTGGAGCAGCCAAAGCTTGCAGAATATGCACAGGCTACACTGAAAGAGATCGGTATTGATGTGCAGGTAAACAACACTTCCGATCACAGAACTTTCGCAGAAAACGGAGATTTTGACGTATATGTAAGCTCTACAACAACTGCACCGACTGGTGATCCTGAGTACTTCTTTACCAGTACAGTTGTAGGTTCCAAGAACTATGGAAAGTATCAGAATGAAGAGGTTACCAAGCTGACAGAGAAGCTTCACCAGACCTTTGATAAGGACGAGAGAGGTAAGATCGCAGTAGAACTCCAGCAGGATATCCTGGATGATGATGCATTCTTTTTCGTATCACATTTGAACATGGGAATCGTGACAAAATCAAATGTTACAGGAATGGCAGCACATCCATGCGATTACTATGAGATCACTGCTGACCTGGATGTAGAATAAAATTTCTGAGGAGAAAATAAATTATGAATTCTTTGCTTCGTGTAGAGCATGTGACAATTTCTTATAATGGAAAACCGGTGGTCCAGGACGTAAGTTTTGAACTGAAGCAGGGCGAGATTCTGGGGATCGTAGGTGAGTCTGGAAGCGGAAAAAGTACGATCATCAAGGCAGTCATGGGGCTTCTGGGCGAGGAAGGTCTGGTTACAAAAGGGGATATCTGGTACAAGGGAGAAAATCTTACCGATATGAGTACAAAAGAACTCCGCAGGTATCTTGGAAAAGAGATTGGAATGGTGTTTCAGGACTGCAAATCTGCACTGTGTCCGGTACGAAAAATTGGGGCTCAGATATATGAGGCAGTGTCAGAACATGAAAAGGCAAGCAGGCATGAGGTCAGGAATCGTGCTGGTGAGATCATGAAAAAAATCGGGCTAAATGACGCGGATCGTGTGCTGGACAGCTATCCATTTGAACTCTCGGGTGGAATGAACCAGAGAGTGGGAATCTGTACAGCCATGATCATGCGGCCTAAGCTTTTGCTGGCGGATGAACCAACGAGTGCGCTGGATGTAACGGTGCAGAAACAGGTAGTGGAAGAGCTTCTGTTTATGCGGGAAGAATACAACACAGCGATGATTCTTGTAACCCATAACATCGGTGTGGTGAGGATGATGGCAGACCGGGTTCTGGTGCTTCAGAATGGGCATGTCAGAGAGTATGGGGAGACAGAAAACGTTCTGGAAAATCCACAGGATTCGTATACAAAGAAGCTGATGGAATCTGTACTGAGACTGAAAAAGTCAGGGATGTAGATATGCCAGGATTGTTATAAAGTTTGTATTCTGAAGAGGAATGTTTGATATGTCAGAAATTGTTTTGCGGGCAGAGAATCTGAAAAAGGTCTTTATATCAGGAAAAAAAGAGTTTACAGCTGTGGATGATGTGAGCTTTGAACTGGAGCGGGGTGAGTGTCTCGGGATCGTAGGTGAATCCGGCTCCGGAAAGAGCACGATCGCGCAGATGATTACGCATCTGGAACCTGCCACAGAGGGACGGATTTTTCTTAAAGAGCAGGATATTACGCATGCCAGGGGGAAGGCTCTGCGTGATATTTACCAGGATGTACAGATGGTTTTTCAGATGCCGATGGAATCGTTTGACCCAAGATGTACACTGGGAGACGGAATTGGGGAAAGTCTCCGAAACATGGGGATAAGTCGTGACGAAACACGCAAACGCGTGGAAAATCTTCTCGAAAAATGCGGAATGGAGAAGGAATATGCAGATCGTTATCCACACCAGGTTAGCGGTGGTCAGTGCCAGAGAGCTGCGATTGCCAGAGCACTTGCGGTCAATCCGGAGATTCTGATCTGTGATGAAGCCACGAGTGCTCTCGATGTGACGGTGCAGAAGCAGATATTGGAGCTCTTGAAAGAATTAAAGGAGAAGGAAGAGTTGTCGTTTCTTTTTATCTGCCATGACCTTGCACTGGTGCAGGAATTCTGCGACAAAGTCCTGGTGCTCTATCAGGGGAAGGTTGTGGAATGCGGGACTCCGGATGAGATCATCAATCATCCGAAGATGGATTATACAAAGAAACTGGTTGAGTCAGTTTTATAGTCGGGGGCTTTTGTTCCACCGGCAGGTGGCAGATTATGCGTATGATGATAACTGGAAGCGGATGTTTACAGTAGTCTCGACCTATAACAAAAAGATAGCTACGTATATCAAAATGGAATATTTATGCATCCCCCAGGGTGGGTTGTTGACGCTTTAATGTGGTGCTACAATACAGCTTATTAAGAGGCGCGCACCAAATGAAATAAAGTTTTCAAAGGGAAAGGAAGTATATTTATGCATATACCTGAGAACTATTTAAGCCCGTCAACATGTGCTGTAATGACAGCGGCCATGCTTCCGGTATGGGGATATTCAATCAACAAAGTAAGAACAGAAATACCTAAGGCTAAGATGCCGCTTCTTGGTATTGGTGCAGCTTTTTCATTTCTTGGAATGATGTTTAACGTACCGCTTCCAGGGGGAACAACAGGACATGCTGTAGGAGGAACTCTTATTGCAATCCTTACAGGAAGTCCGGCGGCCGGGTGCATATCGGTCTCCATTGCATTGCTGATACAGGCGCTGCTCTTTGGAGATGGAGGAATTCTTGCATTTGGTGCAAACTGCTTTAACATGGCGTTTGTATTGCCGTATCTGGGATTCTTCCTGTATAAACTGCTTTTCAAAAAGACCGGAAAACGCAAGCTCAGTGCAGCGATTGGATCCTATGTGGGAATCAATGCAGCAGCTTTTTGTGCGGCAGTTGAATTTGGTATACAGCCATTATTGTTTAGGGATGCAGCAGGACAGGCTCTTTATTGTCCATATCCTTTAAGTGTGTCAATACCAGCAATGATGATCGGACATATTACTTTGTTTGGTCTGGCAGAGATCGTGCTTACGGTAGTGGTACTGACATTCGTAGAAAAAGCAGCTCCGGCAGCGTTGGATGCGGTTCTGGATAAGACTGCATTTAAACCATTATATATACTGGCAGCAGTGCTCATTGTTTTAACACCGATTGGCCTTCTGGCTACAGGAACAGCCTGGGGTGAATGGGGCGTAGATGAGATGGCAACGCTTGTCAGCGGTGGTATGCAGCTGGGTTACACTCCGGCAGGAATGGCGAGTGGATTTGAACTTTCCACACTGTTTCCGGATTACTCGATGGCGGGTATGCCAGAATGGACGGGATATATTCTTTCAGCTGTCGTTGGTGTGGCACTTCTGGTAATTTTCTTTAAAATTGTTTCTTCGCTTATGAAGGACAAGGTTGATTTTAAAAAGAAAGCGGCATAAAGATGAATGATCATAGAACAGAAAAAACAGGGATTCCATCATGGATGTGTCAGGAAGAGGACTATATGCCTTCTGGAGACAAAGAGGCTTTTCTGACTAAAAGTACAAAATCTGTTTTGTCTGTGCTTTCTAAATTAAGATTTAACGAAGGGAAGGATGGCAGATTTTCTGCTGCTCCTTCTCTTAAATTGTTTTATACGATATTATTTATAATTCTGACAGCTTCTTCAAAAAATTATCTGTTTGTGCTGATCATGTGTGCAGCAGTGACGGTCCGTCTGGCTTTCTTTTCGGCAGCAGCGCTCCGGCAGATATTAAGCGGAACAGCCGGGGCGGTGCTGATTTCAACTTTTCTTCTTTTACCGGCAGTGTTTATGGGAAATCCACAGACTATGGCTAATATTACCGCGCGGGTGTATGTTTCGGTGACTCTTGTCGGCATCCTTTCAGCAGGGACATCGTGGAATAAACTTACCGCCAGCATGAGGACTTTTCATGTTCCGGCACTGTTTATTTTCACATTGGATATCACGTTAAAATATATTTCAGTCCTGGGTGAGATTTGTGTGGATATTCTGCGGTCAATCAGCTTGAGATCAGTCGGGAAAAATCCGGACAAGGCGAGATCTTTTTCAGGTGTTCTTGGCATCACATTTCTTAAATCCAGTGAGATGGCTGAGGAAATGTATGCGGCTATGTGCTGCAGGGGATTTACTGGAGAGTATGAGAAAAAACAAAAATATGAGCCGTGCGTGAGTGATATTTTTTATATTTTGATAATGGCTGGCTGTGCAGCGTTGTTTATTTATCTGAATAAAATAGCTGCGTGATGGATGTGATTGAGAGGAGATAAATATGATCGATCTGCAAAAAGTATGCTACGCTTATGAGCATGAGGTGGCACTCAGATATATTGATCTTCATATTGAAAAGGGTGATTCTTTGGTCATTCAGGGACCGAATGGATGTGGAAAATCAACGCTTATCAAGTTGCTGAATGGAATTATATTTCCATCCGAAGGAAGTTATTTTTACAAGGACCATGAGATTTCGGAAAAAACTTTGAAGGACAGACAATTTGCAAAATGGTTTCATCAGCAGATGGGCTATGTGTTTCAGAATGCCGATACGCAATTGTTTTGTGGAAGTGTGGAGGAAGAGGTTGCGTTTGGACCGATTCAGATGGGACTGCCTGAAGCTGAAATACGGCAAAGAACAGAAGACTGTCTGCGGCTGTTCGGGATAGAGAAGCTTAGGGAAAGGCCGCCTTATCATCTGAGCGGGGGTGAGAAGCGAAAGGTGTCTCTTGCCTGTATTCTTTCACTGAATCCGGAAGTGCTGATTCTTGATGAGCCGCTTGCCGGACTGGATGAAAAAACACAGGATATGCTGACAGAGTTTTTGCAGGATTTTCATAAGGCTGGAAAAACGCTGATCACGATCACACATAACAGGCAGTTGGCGGAAACACTTGGAACTAAGTTTGCGGTTATGAATGAGGAACATGAATTGAAAATATTATAAAAAAAGGTACTTCCCGCGGATTTGGAAGTACCTTTTTTTTATGGGTTGAATTGAATGTGCATTAATATGTGGAGGTCATGCACTTTATTTGGGAGATAACACAGTTTTTTGTGTTCTCTTTATTTTAACAAAATGGAGGGGGAAAACAAGCCTCCTGGGGGGATGCGGAAGCATGAAAAAAAGGGGCGGAGATATGCATTATATGAATGGATGTGGTGGGGAGTTACGGTAGGCTTATCCCGTGTATGGACTTGTAATACCGCTGCGTTTGCTACTCGCTGCATGCGTCTGTTATCTGCCAGTCGCCCAAACTCGTTGTCGCTCAGACAGTGGGCTTGGTGGCGGAAACTAGCCTGCATCTCGTGACGCAAGCCGCGCGAGTATTCATTGTCCATACATGGGATAATCCTGCCTGTAAGCATCCCCAGACACAGTCGTAGGGGAGGTGTGGCGCAGAAGATAATCTTCAAATAGGAAAAATTGCGAATGCGGTCACAAGTATAGAGCAGAGATAATCTACAAATGAGAATAATTGTGAATGCAGTCACTGGTTCGGAGGGGAAGATAATCTGCAAATGGAAAAAAGTGCGAATGCAGTCACAAGTATAGAGCAGAGATAATCTACAAATGGGAAAAATTGCGAATGCGGTCACAAGTATAGAGCAGGAGATAATCTACAAATGCGAAAAAAAGGAAATGCGGTCACAAGTATAGCGCAGGGATAATCTGCAAATGGGAAAAATTGCAAATGCGGTCACAAGTATAGCGCAGAGATAATCTACAAATGAGAAAAATTGCAAATGCAGTCCCCAGGACAGCTGTAGGAGGAAGGTACAGAGGGAAGCGTAATTCGACTCTGACAAAAACATATAAAAGACACCTGTTGACAATCATGGCTGGTATGGGTATGATTGAAAGAACAGAACGTACTGTTAAAAAAGAACAGAAAAGAAGAGTAGAAAAAGTTCAGAAGGAAGAGGCGGAGCGTTATGTCAGCAAATACAGCAGTCATTGAGGAACTCCATCAGGCAATCGTGGAGCAAAGGAATATGGAGGAGCTAGAGGGGCTTCTCTGGGCAGGGGTGCTTGCATATCAGGGAAAAACTTTTTATACGCTTTCCGGGTTGGAATTTTCCTATATGGTAAAGCATAAGAAAAACGGAGACTACAGTGGAGAACTGTTGATCTCACGTAAGGAGACAAGCAAGACCCTGACCAGAAGCTCCGTGATGCTGGCATTCCACAAAGTCCTCGCCGAGATGAAATTCAAAGAAATCAATGGAGCAGCATATCTTCTTCCTCCGGAATATCGTGGACCAAAATCAATCGGGCAGATTTTTGGAATCTCATATATCTTCAGCATGTTTCTGGAGTTTGGCCTGATACGTACAAATGAGAAAGATAAGATAGAAAAAGCAAAAGCTGAAAAGGTCAGATGACCTCTTCAGCTCAAATTTATGCTTGACAATAAATTTTTTTGGATATATACTTTGATAATCAAAATATTCTAAAACCAAAACAAATCAGGAATATGAGGAAACAATTATTATGAATAAAGAACAGACCTTAACCGGTGTCATCCGCGGAACGGGAGCCTGTGTTCCAAAGCGAGTCATGGATAATGACGAGATTGCTGGTTTTGTTGAGACCAGTGATGAGTGGATCCGGGAGCGGACAGGTGTGGAACGGCGTCATATAGCAGAAGAGGAAACAACTGTTTCCATGGCTGTTGAGGCCGGTCGCCAGGCAGTCGAAGAGGCCGGAATCTCACCGGAAGAAATCGATATGATCCTGGTGGCTACCGGCTCAGCTGACCGGGTTTTTCCATGTACAGCCTGCCAGGTACAGGAGGCTCTTGGAGCTTTGGGTGCCGTTGGATTTGATCTCAATGCTGCATGCAGTGGATTTCTTTTCGCTTACAATACAGCGCAGGCGTACATAGCATCTGGAATCTACCGTACGATTCTGATCATTGGAAGCGAGAGTCTTTCACGTATTGTTGACTGGACTGACCGTGGAACCTGCATCTTGTTTGGAGATGGAGCCGGAGCGGTTCTTCTTCAGGCGAAGGAAGGAAAAAGCTATCAGCCGGTTTCACATTCCGATGGACGAGGCGGACCGGCACTGACCGGACCGGGAGTGCTTGGAAGAGCACGCAGTATTGATCAGGATCCAAAAGAAACAAAAACAGAATACATTACCATGAATGGCAAGGATGTTTTCCAGTTTGCAGTCCGCAAGGTTCCGCAGGTGATACAGGAAGTCCTTGAGCGAAACGAGCTTTTCCTTGAGGATATCGACTGGTTTGTTCTTCATCAGGCAAACGCGCGAATCGTAGATGCGGTTGCAAGGCGACTTCGTCTGGATATTGGAAAATTTCCAATGAATCTTCAGGATTATGGAAATACGTCATCCGCGAGTATCCCGATTTTGCTGAATGAACTGAATCGAAAAGGTGTCCTGAAAAAAGGACAGAAACTGGTTCTGGCAGGATTTGGAGCAGGATTGTCCTGGGGCGCAAGCGTGCTGGAGTGGGACATCACGGAGTGATGAAGCAATTCGTAGATATCCGATATCTCAATATTAAATAGATACAGAAGAATAGAGACCATATAACATTGGAAAAAAGGGGAACAGAATTTCATCATAAAAGTGAAATCTGAAACCCAAATTATATAAATTTAATTAAAACAGAAAAAGGAGAAAACAAAAATGTTAGAAAGAATTATCGAACTTACAGCAGAAAACTTAGGAGCAGACGCAGCAACAATCACAGCAGAGACATCTTTTAAAGATGATCTTCATGCAGATTCCCTGGATCTCTTTGAGCTTGCAATGGCATTCGAGGAAGAATTTTCTGTAGAAATCCCAAGCGAGGATCTTGAGCAGATCACAACAGTTGCAGATGTAATGAACTATCTGACAGAGCATCAGGCGTAATCGTCAACCTGGCTGATCGAGAGGACTTAAATTTATGAAGACAGAGATCACAGAATTATTAGGAATTGAGTATCCGGTGATCCAGGGCGGTATGGCCTGGGTTGCAGACTATCATCTGGCAGCAGCTGTATCCAATGCGGGCGGCCTTGGACTGATCGCTGCAGGCGGTGCACCGGCAGAGTGGGTAAGAGAACAGATCCGCGAGACAAAAAAGCTGACTGACAAACCATTTGGTGTGAACATCATGCTGATGAATCCGGAAGCAGACAAGATCGCAAAGGTAATCCTGGAAGAGGACATCAAGGTAGTGACAACAGGTGCAGGAAGTCCGGAAAAATACATGGCAGACTGGAAAGCAGCCGGAGTTAAGGTTATTCCGGTCATTGCTTCTGTAGCACTTGCAAAACGTATGGAGCGCTGCGGTGCAGATGCGGTCGTTGCCGAAGGTACAGAGGCCGGAGGACATATCGGAGAACTTACCACAATGGTACTGGTTCCACAGGTTGTCGATGCAGTGAATATCCCGGTGATTGCAGCGGGTGGTATTGCAGATGGCAGAGGTATGGCAGCAGCCTTTATGCTGGGTGCCAGAGGAATCCAGATGGGAACTGTTTTTGCAGCATCTAAGGAATCTGTGATCCATGAAAATTATAAGAACAGTATTCTTAAAGCAAAAGACATCGACAGCCGTGTAACAGGCAGAAGTACGGGACATCCGATCCGTGTTCTTCGCAATGATATGGCACGCAAATATCTGGAAATGGAAAAAGAGGGCGCACCGTTTGAGGAACTGGAAAAGATGACTCTTGGCAGTCTCAGAAGAGCAGTTCAGGATGGTGACGCTAAGAATGGCAGCCTGATGGCAGGACAGATCGCAGGTATGATCAAAGAAGAACGTTCCTGCGAGGATATTATTAAATCTACTGTATCCGATGCACGCAGACTGATGAATGGAGTAAGTGTAAATGAGTAAGATTGCTTTTATTTATCCGGGACAGGGTGCACAGGCAATTGGAATGGGAAAAGACTTTTATGAGAAAAGTCCTTTATCCAGGACAATATTTGACCAGGCATCTGAGGCAGTGAATCTCGATCTTAAGAAGCTTTGCTTTGAAGAAAATGATCTTCTGGATAAAACAGAATATACACAGGTTGCAATGGTGACTGCCTGTCTGGCAATGACAAGAGCTGTTGAATCCATGGGACTTCATGCGGATATGACAGCAGGTTTAAGCCTTGGCGAATATTGCGCGATTGCTGTTGCAGGCGGTATGTGTGATCTGGATGCAATCCGCACAGTGCGTTCCAGAGGAATCTTTATGGAGCATGCAGCACCGGAAGGAAGCGGCGCAATGTCCGCAGTACTCGGAATGGATGCGTCAGTGATCGAAAATGTTTTAAATGGCCGAGAGGGCGTTTCTATTGCAAACTACAACTGTCCGGGCCAGATCGTTATCACCGGTGAGGCAGCTGCGGTTGCTGAGGCAGGAACTGCTTTAAAAGAGGCAGGAGCAAGAAGAGTACTTCCACTTAAAGTGAGCGGACCATTCCATTCACCGATGATGAGACCTGCAGGAGAAGAGCTGGCGAAGGTTTTTGCCAGAGTCAGCATGAATCCTCTGAAGATCCCATATGTGGCGAACATTAATGCAGAAGTGATCACAGACTGTGGAAGAATCGAAGGGCTTCTAGTGGATCAGGTCAGTGGATCTGTCCGTTGGCAGCAGAGTGTGGAAACCATGATCCGTGAAGGGGTGGACACCTTCGTTGAGATCGGACCTGGCAAAACCCTGACAGGTTTCCTTCGTAAGATTGATAAAAATGTAAAAGCTTATCACATTGGCAGCTGGGAAGAAGCAGTTCAGGTGTGTGAGGAATTGAAATAAAATTTGATAAGACCGGATGAAGGTACATCTGGTCACAGCAGATGCCGAGAGGAGAGAAATAAGTGGCAGAGCAGAGTAAGAAGAAAGTTGCTGTTGTAACAGGTGCTTCCAGAGGAATCGGAAAAGCCATTGCCCTGGAGCTTGCTTCCAGAGGTGCAGCAGTTGTAATCAATTATAACGGTTCTGAGGAACGGGCACGAGAAGTGCAAAAAGAGATTGAGGAAAAAGGCGGCGAGGCTGAGATCAGACAGTGGAATGTTGCGGATTATAAAGCCTGTGAAAGTGCCGTAAAGGACATTGTAAAAACTCATGGAAGCATTGATATTCTGGTAAACAATGCCGGAATCACAAAAGACGGACTTCTGATGGGAATGTCAGAAGAAGACTTTGATCAGGTGATCGATGTCAACCTCAAAGGAACTTTCAATATGATGCGCTTTGTTTCCAGACAGATGCTCCGTCAGCGCAGTGGACGCATCATCAGCATGGCATCTGTAGTTGGAATTGCAGGAAATGCAGGACAGGCAAACTATGCAGCGTCCAAAGCAGGAATCATTGGTATGACCAAAAGTGCAGCAAGGGAACTTGCATCCCGCGGTGTTACGGTCAATGCAGTTGCACCGGGATTTATTGAGACAGAGATGACAGCAGTATTATCTGAAGAAGTAAAAAAAGCGACTGCGGCACAGATTCCGCTTGGACATTTTGGCAGACCGGAAGACATCGCAAAAACAGTAGCTTTTCTGGCATCTGACGATGCAGCATATATTACCGGACAGGTGATTCAGGTTGACGGAGGAATGGTCATATGAGTAAGAGAAGAGTAGTTGTAACAGGACTTGGCGCCGTTACTCCTATTGGAAATAATGTTGAGGATTTCTGGGCAGGAATCCGTGAAGGAAAAGTCGGCATCGGACCGATCACAAAATTTGATACAACAGATTACAAGGTAAAGATCGCAGCAGAAGTTAAGGATTTTAATGCAAAAGATCATATGGATCCGAGAGCCGCAAGACGTATGGATCCATTCTGCCAGTATGCAGTGACAGCAGCAAAAGAAGCTTTTGAGGATGCTGGCCTTGATATGGAAAAAGAGGATTCTTTCCGTGTGGGTGTTATTGTTGGTTCTGGTATCGGAAGTCTTCCGCAGGTAGAAAACAACTATGAAAAGATCCTCACCAAGGGACCTGGAAAAGTAAATCCACTGATGGTCCCGATGATGATCTCTAACATGGCTGCAGGAAATATTTCTATTCAGCTGGGACTCCGCGGCAAATGTACAGATGTTGTGACAGCCTGTGCATCCGGAACACACAGCATTGGTGATGCATTCCGTGCAATTCAGTATGGGGATGCGGAAATCATGCTGGCAGGTGGAACCGAGAGTTGTATCTGTCCGACAGGAGTGGCTGGCTTTACCGCACTTACTGCACTGACCAAGACCGAAGATGTCGCAAGAGCATCTATTCCATTTGACAAAGACAGAAGTGGTTTTGTACTTGGAGAAGGTGCCGGAATCGTAGTTCTTGAAGAACTGGAGCATGCGAAGGCAAGAGGAGCAAGAATCTATGCCGAGCTGGTTGGCTACGGTGCAACAGCAGATGCTTTCCACATCACTTCTCCTGCAGAGGACGGAGCAGGCGCAGCCAGAGCAATGGAACTTGCAATGGAAGAAGCTGGTGTTCAGCCATCTGAGGTAGAATACATTAACGCGCATGGAACGAGTACGCATCACAATGACCTGTTTGAGACAAGAGCGATCCACAAAGCATTTGGAGATGCGGCAAAAAATCTGGTTGTAAATTCTACAAAATCCATGATCGGACATCTTCTTGGTGCAGCCGGTGGAGTGGAATTTGTGATCTGCGTTAAATCTCTGGAAGAGGGATTTATCCACCAGACAGTTGGAACCACAGATCCGGACGAAGAGTGTGATCTGAACTATGCGATCGGTGCTCCGGTAGAAAAAGAGATCCATTATGCAATGAGCAATTCTCTTGGCTTTGGCGGACACAATGCGACACTTCTTGTAAAGAAATATGAGGGTTGATAATTATGGAATTTGAAAATCTTCTTACATTAATAAAAACAGTATCAGATTCTGAACTGACAGATTTTGATTACGAAGAAAATGGTACCCGCATCCGACTGAAGAAGAAAAAAGAAACCGTTGTGGTTTCTGGCACTTCTTCAAATGTACCGGTTATGGGACTCCAAACAGTGCAGCCGTTGGGACAGATCACGGAATCAGAAGCAAAGATGGAGAAAGATATTGCAGATGGTGAACCAGAGGGTATGCTTATAAAATCTCCTCTTGTGGGAACTTTTTATGCAGCACCTGCCGAGGACGCAGATCCGTTTGTTTCTGTTGGAGATCAGGTCAAAAAAGGTCAGACGCTTGCCATCGTGGAAGCAATGAAACTGATGAACGAGATTGAAAGTGATTTTGACGGTAAAGTTGCGGAAATTTATGTGGAAAACGGACAGGCAGTAGAGTATGGACAGCCGTTGTTCCGGATTGCATAAATTCAGGGTATAAACCTGAAAAAAGGTGGATCATTCGAATGTACAGAGAAATTAATGTGGATAAACGAAGTTTCCATTGTAGGAGTATAGATTATGAATAAATTAGGAGTAAAAGAAATTGAACAGATTCTTCCTCACAGACATCCATTTCTTCTTGTGGATTATATCGAGGATTATGAGCCGGGCAAATTTGCTGTCGGTTATAAATGCGTGACTTTCCGTGAGGACTTTTTTAAAGGACATTTCCCACAGGAACCGGTAATGCCGGGTGTCCTGATGGTGGAAGCTCTTGCGCAGACAGGCGCTGTGGCAATCTTAAGCCTGGAAGAAAACAAAGGCAAGATCGCATACTTTGGCGGGATCAAGAACTGCAGATTCCGTGGAAAAGTTGTTCCGGGGGATAAACTCCGTCTGGAAACAACGATCATCAAATGCAAAGGACCGGTTGGTGTCGGTCATGCAGTTGCAAGTGTTGACGGCAAAGTGGTAGTTGATGCAGAACTGACTTTTATGATTGGATAGGTGACACACTATGATTAAAAAAGTGCTGATTGCGAATCGAGGGGAGATTGCAGTACGGATCATCCGCGCATGCAGAGAAATGGGAATAGAGACGGTTGCTGTTTATTCAGAGGCAGACAGAGATGCACTTCATACTCAGCTTGCGGATGAGGCAGTCTGCATCGGACCGGCACCGTCATCCGAGAGCTATCTCAGCATGGAAAATATCATCAGTGCAACGATCGTTACAGGTGCGGATGCAATTCATCCGGGATTTGGTTTCCTTTCCGAAAACAGTCGTTTTGCGGAACTCTGTGAACAGTGCAATATTACATTTATCGGGCCGCCGTCAACTGTGATCGCAAGTCTTGGAAACAAGCAGGCGGCAAAAAATACAATGGCAAATGCAGGGGTTCCGATCATTCCTGGTGGCAAAAATCCAATCTATACAGTAGAAGAGGGAATGAAGGAAGCCGAAACGATCGGTTATCCGGTCATCATCAAAGCTGCTCTTGGTGGAGGCGGCAAGGGAATGCGAGTTGCTGATACACCGGCAGATTTTGAAGAAAGTTTCCGTACCGCACAGAAAGAAACGCAGATGGCTTTTGGCGATTCTACGATGTACGTGGAGCATTTTGTACGTCATCCAAGACATATTGAATTTCAGATCATGGCAGATAAATTCGGTAATGTAATTCACTTGGGGGAACGTGATTGTTCCATTCAGAGAAATCATCAGAAGATGATCGAGGAATCCCCATGTGAGGTGATCTCCGATGAACTTCGTGCCAGAATGGGAGAGGCAGCGGTGAAAGCGGCAAAAGCAGCCGGGTATGAAAATGCCGGAACGATTGAATTCCTTCTTGATAAAGAAGGCAGATTTTATTTTATGGAAATGAATACCCGAATTCAGGTGGAGCATCCGGTTACGGAGTGGGTGACAGGTGTGGATCTTGTCAAAGAGCAGATCCGCATTGCATCCGGGCTTCCACTATCCTGTAAGCAGGAAGATATTCAGCTGACAGGGCATGCGATTGAATGCCGGATCAACGCAGAAAATCCATCCAAAGGTTTTCGTCCGTCACCAGGAACGATCACGGACATGTATTTTCCAGGAGGAAAAGGAATCCGTATTGATTCCGCTGTGTACAGTGGATATACGATCCCACCGTATTATGATTCCATGATCGCGAAGGTGATCGTGTGGGCGAAGAACCGTACCGAAGCAATCCGTAAGATGCAGAGTGCGCTTGGTGAAGTGATCATAGAGGGAATCGATACCAATGTAGACTATCAGTATGAAATCCTGGATCATCCGGATTTTCAGTCAGGAAATACAGATGTAGAATTCATCGAAAGAATGGAAGCAGATAAATAAAGTGTTACTGTAAACGGAGTGAACAGTAACGTATAGTTTTGGTATTAACAGGAGTGAACGATCATGAAGTTGGATAACATGTTCAAAAAGACAAGAATTGTTTCCAGAATACAGAGCCATAGTGCGGTCCGTGCTTCCAGGCCGGAGGTACCGGAAGGACTTCTTCGTAAATGTAACAAGTGCGGAGCTGCCATCATCGCAGAGGATGTAAAACAGGGATATTATATCTGTCCGAAATGCGGAGGATATTTCCGTGTACATGCATATCGTAGAATCCAGATGGTGATTGATGAGGGAACTTTTGAGGAATGGAATCAGGATCTGATCGGTGGAAATCCTGTAAATTACAAAGGGTATCCGGAAAAAGTACAGGCACTTCAGGAGAAGACCGGGCTCAAAGAGGCTGTTGTCACAGGCAAAGGCAAAATAAATGGCAGAGATACTGTGATCGCAGTCTGCGATGGAAGATTCCTGATGGCAAGCATGGGCTGGGCAGTTGGCGAAAAAATCACCAGAGCAGTAGAACGTGCAACGGAGGAAAAACTTCCCATTATCATTTTTGCCTGTTCTGGTGGTGCCAGAATGCAGGAAGGAATCACATCTCTGATGCAGATGGCAAAAACTTCCGCGGCGCTGGAACGTCACAGCAAGGCCGGACTGCTTTATGTAAGTGTTTTGACAGAACCTACGACAGGCGGCGTGACGGCAAGTTTTGCGATGCTGGGGGATATCATTCTGGCGGAACCAGGTGCACTGATCGGTTTCGCAGGCCCGCGTGTCATTGAGCAGACTCTTCGTCAGAAACTGCCGAAAGGATTTCAGAGAGCAGAATTTCTGGTTGAGCATGGTTTTGTAGATGATATTGTAAGGCGTGAGAATCTGAAGGAAACACTTGGTAAGATCTTGGAGATACATGCGGTATCCTGGAAAACAGAAAACAGGATCAGAACGGATGCAGCTGAATTACATCACGCGGATCATCCGGGATCAGATTCTGAAAATCTGACAAATGACAAGTGTGATTCGGATAGAGGAGATTCTAATCCAGCTGGCATCAACCCTTACCTCACAGCCTGGGATCGTGTACAGATCTCACGCAAGATTGACCGTCCATCCGGCAGTGATTATATAGAAGCACTTTTTACGGATTTTATGGAATTTCATGGAGACCGAAATTACGGAGATGATAAGGCAATCATCGGTGGAATCGCAAAATTTCATGGAAAACCGGTCACTGTTATCGTGCAGGAAAAAGGAACCAACACCAAAGAAAACATTGCACACAATTTCGGCATGCCGATGCCGGAAGGATATCGCAAGGCGCTGCGCCTGATGAAGCAGGCAGAAAAGTTTCAGCGTCCGGTAATCTGTTTTGTGGATACGCCGGGAGCTTTCTGTGGTATCGAGGCAGAGGAACGAGGACAGGGCGAGGCTATTGCCCGTAATCTCTGGGAGCTTGCCGGACTGAAAACACCGGTTCTGTCTATTGTGACAGGAGAAGGTGGAAGCGGTGGGGCACTTGCCCTGGCAGCAGGTGATCAGGTATGGATGTTGGAGAATTCCATATATTCTATTCTTTCACCGGAAGGATTTGCAAGTATTCTCTGGAAGGACAGTACTAAGGCAAAAGAAGCTGCCGCGGTCATGAAACTGACAGCATCGGATCTGTATGAGAAAGGAATCATTGAGCAGGTGATTCCTGAACCGGAGAATCTGACACCGGAAAGTATGTGGCAGGTGGCTGAACGCCTGAATGATAAAATCTGTACTTTCCTTCAAAAATATACATCTCTTTCCGAGGAAGAGCTTCTCGAAACAAGATACGCCCGTTTTCGTAAGTTCTGATTCCGCCATATTGATTATAGTATTTATGTGATATATCTATACATACGACATAATAAGCCCCATATCCAGGATATAAAACACCGCTGCGTCTGCTACTCGCTGCATGCGCTTATTATCCACCAGTCGCCCAAACTCGCTTCGCTCAGACAGTGGGCTTGGTGGTGGAAGCTAAGCCTGCATCTCATAACGCAGTACTCACGAGTGTTTTCATCTGGATATGGGGCTTACTCTGTCTGTGTATCGATAATACACGGGAAGCCCCTGCCGTAATACCACCCCCACAACCCACCCCCTTTCACTTTTCCTACATTTAACATTTATTTCACACATCCGGGATAGTTCTATCCACCCACATCCACTACAATAATCCTCAGAGTTAAGCAAAGAAACCACTCACGGAGGAAAAAGAAAATGATAAAAAAAAAATTTAAACCGGCTGTAGCAGCAGTGATGACAGGTGCAATTTTAGCAGGAACAGCGGCATGTCCGATGGTGACATTCGCAGCAGACAGCGTTGACCTCAATTCCATGACCCTTGATGACATCACCGCAAAGGCAAAAGAAGAAGGCGATGTAGAATCCGTTGGTATGCCAGATTCCTGGGCTAACTGGGGACTTACCTGGAAAGATATCAACGACAAATACGGAATCACACATGCAGATTCCGATATGTCTTCTGCAGAAGAACTGCAGATGTTCCAGACAGAGGGCGAAAAAGGAACCAAAGATATCGGTGATGTCGGACAGGCTTTTGGTGCACAGGCAGTAGACGAAGACCTTGTACAGGGATATAAAACATCTTACTGGGACAGCGTTCCGGACTGGGCAAAAGGCGAAGATGGAAAATGGATGATCGCATACACAGGAGCAACTACTTTCCTTACCAATACCGATGAAGTGGAAAATGCACCGACTTCCTGGGCAGATATCAAGGATGGTGATTATACAGTTGCACTTGGAGACATCAACGGTGGAAACGCACAGGCTGCAGTTATCGCATCTGCCTATGCATTTGGCGGAGATCTGAATAACTTGGATCCGGCTTTTGATTTCTGGACACAGATGGCAGAAGATGGACGTATCAATACTCTGGATATCCTTCAGCAGAACTTCGAGACAGGAGAGATTCCGGTAGGTGTTATCTGGAGCTTCACAGCAATTCCTTACAAAGATCAGATCACAAAATACAAACTTCAGGCAAATATCCCGACAGATGGTTCTATCATGAGTGGGTATGCATCCGTGATTAACAAATATGCACCACATCCATGTGCAGCAGCTCTTGCAAGAGAATATATCTTTAGTGATGAAGGACAGGCAAATCTTGCAGCAGCAGGTGCGATCCCGACCAGAACAGATGTAGAGATTCCGGATGACATCCAGAATGCTACATTCAAATCCGAAGACTATGCAAATGCCATTCCGATGGAAGATACAGATGCTTACACAAAAGCCTGTGAAACAGTTGTTGAAAGATGGCAGGAAGAGATCACACCACTTCTGGTACAGTAACCAATAGTACTGGAATCAGGTAAATATTAAACAAAATATTACGAAACCAGAGACGATGAGGGTATGTGAAGTTGAAGTATATTCAGATACCCTCATCTCGTTATGAGGAATTCCATGAAAAAACAAAAATACGTTTATTTGCTGGCACTGCTTCCTTTTCTGGCAGTGGCCATATTGTACGAGATCGTGCCGCTTTGTAGTGTGATCGGCAACAGTTTCCTTCCAGATGGAGGGACAGGTTTTTCCCTGGAAAATTATGAGAAGGTTTTTACAAAACTTCTTTATCAGAAAGCAATCGTTAACAGTCTGAAAATATCACTGACCTCATCAATCATTGGAATCATTATTGCTTTTCTCGGGGCAAAAGCAATTCATAATCATACAGGAAAACTCAGCACAGCATTTACTACTGTTCTGAACATGGTATCTAATTTTGCCGGAGTCCCACTGGCATTTTCTTACATGATACTTCTCGGAAATGCAGGTTTTATGGTGCATGTGGGACAGAAACTTGGAATTGAGGGACTGGCAGGCTACAATCTGTATACCTCCGGTGGCATGAGTATGATCTATGTGTATTTCCAGATCCCGCTTGCAACACTCCTTCTGATTCCTGCGTTTGAAGGAATACGAAGAGAATGGAAAGAGGCAGTTGCACTTCTTGGTGGAAATATGACCTGTTTCTGGACAAAAGTCGGAGTTCCGGTGCTGATGCCGGGAATCCTTGGAACATTCAGTGTGCTTTTTGCAAATGCACTGGCAGCATATGCGACCGTGTATGCATTGATGATGAACAATATTTCGTTGCTTCCGATCCAGATTGCGGGAAGCTTTGTCGGAGAGGTCAAACTGAAACCAGGGCTTGGTGGTGCGCTTTCTGTAGTTATGATGGCAATGATGGTCATTATGATCTTTGTGACGAATGGAATCAGCAGACAGTTTCAGAAAGGGGTTAAGAAAGTATGAAAAAGAGCAAAAAAGGTTCTGCAGCAATTATGCTGGTGCTGATCGCATACCTCCTTCTGCCCCTGATTGTGACGATCGTCTATTCTTTGTTCGACAAATGGACAGAAATCGTACCAAGGGGATTTTCTGTAAAAAGTTATGTGGAACTGTTTCAGGATCCGGAGTTTCTGATGTGTATTCTGCGAAGTCTGATCATCTGTGTAGTGCCGATCGTATTGACAACGGTGATCATTCTTCTGGCAATGTTTGTAACGACCTTGTATTTCCCGAAACTGGATAAATATGTACAGATCATCTGTATGATTCCATATACCATTCAGGGCGTGATCCTGTCGGTCAGTATTCTGGCCGCATACGTACGCTCCGAAACATTTCTGTCCAATCGTATGGTGATGTTGTTTGGTGCATACAGCGTGATCATCATGCCTTATATTTACCAGGGAATCAAAAACGGAATGTCAGCAGTGAATGTTCACACACTGGTAGAAGCAGCAGGGATGCTGGGCTGTTCCAGAATTTATGCATTTTTTAAAGTAGTGGTTCCGAATCTGATCTCATCGGTTGTGGTTTCTTCTCTTCTTGCAGTGGGAATCATTTTTGGAGATTATGTGCTGGTACGTAACCTTACCGGAACTTCCTTCCAGAATATGCAGATCTATCTGTACCAGACCATGAAATCGGACAGTATGAAAGCAAGTGCAGTATTTGTTGTGATCATGGCGATTACCTTCATCATTGCGGCAGTTACTTTGCATCTGAAAAAACGTGGCAGAAAAGCTGTACGATAAAACAAAGCGGAAAATGCGTTTACCGAAGTGAACAGGGAAAAAATTACAGGAAAGACAGGATAATTTATGGGATATATACGTTTTGAAAATATAGTAAAAAATTTTGGCAGTACGCAGGTACTGAAAAATATTAATCTGGATATTGAAAAAGGACAGTTGGTGACACTTCTCGGTCCATCTGGTTGTGGCAAAAGTACACTTCTTCGTTGTCTGGCAGGACTGGAGACAGTAACCTCCGGCAAAATCTGGCTGGATGGAAAAGAAATCACAAATGTAGAACCAAGAAAAAGAGACATTGGTATGGTGTTTCAGCAGTACAGCCTATTCCCGAATCTGACGGTTGAAAAAAATGTGGCATTCGGACTTCAGCTGAAAAAGATGTCAAAAAATCAGATCGATACAAAAGTAAAGGAAATGCTGGAAATCGTAGGTTTGGGAGATAAAGGAAAAAATTATCCGTCACAGCTTTCCGGAGGACAGCAGCAGAGGGCCGCACTGGCAAGAGCAATTGTCACAGAACCCAAGGTGCTTCTTCTGGATGAGCCGCTTTCTGCAATTGATGCGCTTCTCCGCAAATCTTTGCAGATGGAGATCCGGAGAATTCAGAGGGAGACAGATATTACGGCCATTTTTGTTACCCATGATCAGAATGAGGCAATGGTCATGTCGGATATGATTCATCTTCTTTATGATGGAAAGATTGAACAGTCGGCAGAACCGGCACAGATGTATGCAAGACCGGCAACAAAATTTGCTGCATCTTTTATTGGAAGTTATAATATAATATCATCTGAAGAATTTCAAAAGATGACTGGAACAAAAGCAGAGTCTGAAACAATCGCATTCCGGCCGGAGAGCGTAAAATTATCTGAAGAAAGACCGGATGAAACGGATAGCTATGTATTCCGTGGAAAAATTGTGGATGGTATTCCGCAGGGAAATGTTTACCGTTATGGTATTGGCTGTGAAGGAGTCAGGATTCATGCAGATGTGCTGTTTCAGGAGACAGGACTTCTCAGAGATTTTACGGAATGCTGGCTGAGTATCAGAAAAGAAGATTGTATTTTGCTGTAGGAGGGATAACTGTGACACTGAATTTTGCACACAGAGGTTTTTCCGGACAGTTTCCGGAAAACACGATGCTTGCTTTTGAAAAAGCAGTAGAAGCAGGCGCGGACGGAATTGAACTGGATGTACAGTTTTCAAAAGACGGAGAACTGGTGATCATGCACGATGAAACGCTGAACCGGACTGCAGGTGTAGATGGCTTCGTAAAGGACTATACGCTGGAACAGCTGAAAGCAATGGATGTTTCCGGCAAATGGGGAGACCGGTATGGAAGTATGGAGATTCCGACACTGAGAGAATACTTTGAGCATTTTAAAGATCTTCCGGTCATTACCAACATTGAGCTGAAAACGGGGATTTTTCCATATCCGGGAATTGAGGAGCGAACACTGGAAATGATTCGGGAATATGAACTGGAAAATAAGATCATTATTTCATCTTTTAATCATTATTCCTGTCTGAAAATGAAAGAACTGGATGAAAAAATGCCATGTGGTCTTCTGGAAGAAAGCTGGATCGTCGGAGCAGGCAAATACGGAAGAAAACTGGGGATGGATTTCCTGCATCCGGCATATCCAATGGTGACAGAAAGTTATGTACAGGATGCGGCTGATCATGGCCTGAAGGTAAATACCTGGACTGTGAATGACTGGGACAGTATGGAATATTTTACAAAGATCGGTGTCAATGCGATCATCGGGAATTTTCCGGATCTTGCAGAAAAGGCATTGAACCCTTATCGGTAGAAAAAGGCGCGCAGGAAAAGAAAAATATCTGGGACAGAAAAGGAAAAGTGTGGAAAAACCGAACACTTTTCTTTTTTTGTCTATACAAAAGGACAGAAAATGGAACTATAATATATAATGATAAAAAAGAAGAAAAATCGGAGGAGACACGAATGAAAGAAGTAAAATCGCCAAAGAAGCCGTTACTTTATTATTATGGAATCGTGCTTCTGATCATAATTGTTTTTAATGTGCTTGTAACCCCGATGCTCACAAAAACAATGGTCAAAGAAGTCGATTATGGAACTTTTATGTCGAAGATTGAAGATAAAAAGATTGATGATGTCCAGATTGAGGATAATCAGATCCTTTTTACAGATAAAGATGATAAAAATACCATCTATAAAACAGGCGTGATGGAAGACCCGACTTTGACAGAACGTCTTTACAAGGCTGGTGCAAAATTCTCAAAAGAGATCGATCAGCAACTGTCACCGGTTGCAGGCTTTCTGCTGACAGGAGTACTTCCTCTGATCATCTTTATTGCCCTGGGACAGTACCTGAGCCGCAAAATGATGAATCAGATGGGCGGTAAGAATTCCATGGCATTTGGAATGGGAAAAAGCAATGCCAAAGTTTATGTACCGTCAACCGAAGGTATCCGCTTCAGTGATGTAGCCGGTGAAGAAGAAGCAAAAGAAAATCTGCAGGAAATCGTTGATTATCTGCATAATCCGGAGAAATACACCAGGGTTGGAGCTTCCATGCCGAAAGGCGTTCTGCTTGTCGGCCCTCCAGGTACCGGTAAAACCATGCTGGCAAAAGCAGTAGCCGGAGAATCCAATGTACCGTTCTTCTCGATGTCCGGTTCTGAATTTGTGGAAATGTTTGTTGGTATGGGTGCTTCCAAGGTTCGTGATCTCTTTAAACAGGCAAAGGAAAAAGCACCTTGTATCGTATTCATTGATGAGATCGATGCTATCGGTAAGAAACGAGACGGACAGATGGCAGGTGGAAACGATGAACGTGAGCAGACTCTGAACCAGCTGCTTACTGAGATGGATGGTTTTGAGGAAAATAACGGTGTCATTATTCTGGCGGCGACCAACCGTCCGGAATCTCTTGACCCGGCACTGACTCGTCCGGGACGTTTTGACCGTCGTGTACCTGTGGAACTTCCGGATCTTGAAGGTCGCGAAGCAATCCTTAAGGTACATGCAAAAAAAGTTCAGCTTTCTGACGATGTGGATTTCCATACGATCGCAAGAATGGCATCCGGAGCTTCCGGTGCAGAGCTTGCCAATATTGTAAATGAGGCAGCTCTTCGTGCTGTTCGTGATAATCGTGAAGTAGTCACAGAAGCAGATCTGGAAGAAAGTATTGAAGTTGTTATTGCAGGATATCAGAAGAAAAATGCGGTACTTTCAGATCAGGAGAAAAAGGTAGTCGCATATCATGAGATTGGACACGCTCTTGTAGCAGCAATGCAGACACATTCTGCACCGGTTCAGAAGATTACGATCATTCCAAGAACTTCCGGTGCGCTTGGTTATACCATGCAGGTAGAGCAGGGAGACAAATATCTTCTGACAAAGCAGGAACTGGAAAATAAGATTGCAACATTTACCGGTGGCCGTGCTGCAGAGGAAGTGGTATTTGGTGAGATAACAACCGGCGCATCCAATGATATTGAACAGGCAACCAAGATTGCCCGAGCCATGATCACCCGCTATGGTATGAGTGATGACTTTGATATGGTGGCTATGGAAACCGTGACAAATCAGTATCTTGGCGGCGACGCATCCCTGGCATGCTCTGCGGATACGCAGAATGAGATTGACCGTAAGGTTGTGGAGCTGGTTAAGAGAGAGCATGAGAAAGCGAAAAAAATTCTTCTTGATAACCGTCAGAAACTGGATGAATTATCCAATTATCTCTATGAAAAAGAGACGATCACAGGAGATGAATTTATGGCAATCCTGAATGGCGAGGCAAAAAAAGAGACAAATACAGAAACGAAAATAGAATCAGGAGCTGAGAAGAAGGAGGCGGATGCAGATGAACAGACGATCTGATATTGGATGGTTTGAATTAATCGTGGGTATCATTCTGATCATATTTGGTGTTGTGATCATGCGTCAGCCGGTAGGGGTACTTACCTGGATCGTGATTCTGTGTGGTGTGCTTGCAATCTTAAGTGGAATTGGAGATATTGTTCTGTATGTCAAAATGGAACACTTTACCGGGTTTGGACCGATCGTTTCACTTGTCACAGGAATCCTGAGTGTGATGGCCGGATTTATGCTCGCGGCACATCCGGAAGCAGGAAACTGGGCGCTTGCAATGATTCTTCCAATCTGGATTATTGCGCATTGTATTTCCAGACTTTCTCATCTGCAGTATATGAAGATGCATTACGGAATGACTTATTATATGATTTCACTGATTCTGAATATCCTTGGTCTGCTCGTTGGAATCCTTCTGATCTTCCGGCCGATGATCACGATCTTTTCCATGGGTGTGCTTGTAGGAGGCTTCATGATCATTGAGGGAGTGGAGCTCATTCTTGTTGGACTGGACGGCAGACAATATTACAGATAAAAAAGAAATTCAGGTACAGGTGGATCTGGTATTGGCCTGTCAGTTGCAAAAGCAATCGTACAGGCGCATAAAGGTAAAATTACCGCAGAAAATAAAAACGGAAAAGGATTGACGATCACGATTCTTCTATAGACTGTTACAGGGAATGGTGTTTACGGATTTTATATGGCCCAAATGTTTTAATGATTGAGATAAACAGAAAAATATAGTAAAATATAGTAAATATCCTCACTGAAGACGAGCTGGAATGCATTTTGACTTGTAGTGTGAGGAGCCTGAATAGTTATGCATAATATAAATTATGAACAATCCGCAGAGAGAAAACACAGGGACAGAAAAAAATAGAAACATTGCTCTCACTGCCAGTCAGGAGAAGAATTTGGATAAAAATGTTTATGCTGTAAGCAGGAAAAAAAGATACTTGTTTTACATTCTGGTAATACTGAGTCTGAGTCTGGTTGGTATATTGCAGTTTACCGTGAAGGATGAATCAAGGGGAAGGATTTCAGAAGAGTCGGTCACTTATAAAGGGGAGTTTATCTGGAAGAAGGCAGATGGAAATTATGAAAAAATTCAGGTGCCGGGCAGATATCAGGTACCTGCAGAAGAAACAATGACGATTCTGACAACCCTTCCGCTGGATTATGCAGAAAATTCTCTGGCAATCCGGTCTTCCCTGCAAAATATCCGTTTTTATATAGATGGGGAACTGCGTGAAGAATATGATACGTCAGATACAAGACTTATCGGAAAAAATACGGCAAGCGGCTATGTATTCTGTACGACATCAGAAGCTGATGCGGGAAAAGAAGTACGTATTGAACTGCAGAGCAACACAGAGAAGTATTCCGGTGTGGTAAATGCAGTATACTGTGGGGACAGGACAGAAATCTGGGAATACCTGTTCCAGACATATGGAATGGAAACGGTTGTTGCCAGTTTCCTTCTGTTTGCAGGTATTATTACAATTGTTTTCAGTATTGCGCTTTCAATTGTATATCAGATGAAGTTTGACATGGAATATCTGGGTTGGTGTGTGCTCGTGGCAGCAGTGTGGATGCTCGGTGAGTCCAAAATCCGTCAGCTGCTTGTGCCCAATCCTACTGCACTGTCATCGTTGTGTTTTGTAATGATCCTGTTGTGTCCGGTGCCGATTTCATATTATGTAGACACACTGCAGGAGGGAAGACATAAAAAGGCTTTTGCAGTGATAGAGGATCTGGCTTTTCTGAATCTTATAATATGTTCTGCACTTCATATCACCGGATATGCAGATTATATTGAAACGCTTCCGATAGCGCAGGCTGCTATTGGTGTTACGGTATTTCTGGTAGCTGCTACGTTCATCTGAGATCTGAGACGGGGATACAGGATAGACGGGTACGCGGCTGCCGGTATTATTGTAGCACTGACAGCGGTTGTTATAGAGACTGCTTCTGTTTATTTTGTGGTTTCCATATCCGGAGTATTTATAGGAAGCGGGATGATCATCCTTCTGATCCTGTGCCTGATAAGAACAATCAGGAATATCTGGAAGATGGAAAGTAATAAACAGAAAAAAGAGATGGACAAGCACAGGGAGCAGCTGGAAGAAATATCATTGCAGCTGATGCAGACACTTTCTACAACAATCGAAGCAAAAGACGAATACACGAGAGGCCATTCGTACCGCGTGGCAGAATATTCGGCTCTGATCGCACGGGAACTGAACTGGGATGAAGATGAAATACGAAATCTCAAAAACGCGGCATATCTGCATGATATCGGAAAGATAGGAATTCCGGATAATATCCTGAATAAACCGGTCAAACTGACAGATGAAGAACTTGGGGTAATTAAAGAACACACCGTGATCGGAGCAGAAATACTGAAAAATATTACTCTGATCGATCATGTGAAGGAAGCGGCCAGAAGCCATCATGAAAGATACGATGGCAGGGGATATCCGGACGGACTGAAGGGAGAAGAAATCCCACTGTATGCGAGGATTATAGCTGTTGCAGACAGCTTTGATGCGATGAAATCAAGGAGGATTTACAGGAGCCCACTTGACGATCAGGTTGTCTATAACGAAATATTCCAGAATCGAGGAACACAATTTGACCCGGAGCTTGCCGATATTTTTCTGAAGCTTCTGGACGAAGAAAGGGTAATAACTGAGAAAGAGCGAGAACTTTTTGATGAGGACGGTACCGGCCTGAATATGGAGAGCGAAATAGAAAAATTTATTTCCAGTGTTATGACAACAATAAAAACGCAGGAAAATATTGAAGGTTTCGATTTCCTGACCGGCCTTCCGATGAGAAACAGAGGAGAGATGCTTGCGGCACAGTTTATGCAGCAGGATGATGGATATCTGGTATTCCTGGATATGGATAATCTCAAAAAAATGAATGACCTTTATGGACACAAGGCAGGGGACCGTGCCCTGAAACTGTTAGGCAGTCTGCTGATGGAATATACACGGCATGCCGTTGTCTGCCGTTTGGGAGGGGATGAGTTCCTGATGTTTGTGCCGAAAGTCTCAAAAGAAAGAATAACAGAGATTGTTACTGGAATTCAGAAAGATTTTGACGCGGAAAAAGAGAAAGATCCGGAAATCCGATTTGCTTCTGTTTCAGCCGGAATCTGTGAAGTCAACAAAGGAGATCCTTTTGAAGAGTGCTATTCAAAGGCTGATAAGGCATTGTATCATGTAAAACAGAATGGCAAAGGCAGCTTTTTCTTTTATTATCAGTTAGAGGATGAAAAAGTAGGTGATCATGGAACTGGCAAGGATCTGGAACTGGTTTCCAAAGCATTGAGCGCCAGCGGCGATTATTATGGGGCACTTGAGCTGGATTATCGTGAATTCGCCAAGATATATGAATATATGAACAGTATGGAAAAAAGATACAAATGTCATTGTTATCTGGTGATGGTAACGCTGGAAACAGAAGCGGATTCTGCATCAAATATCGAAGACATAGAATTTGCACTGGAATGTATGGAGCAGGCAATACGACAAAAAATACGAAAGGTTGATGTGTGCACACGTTACAGTTCCATGCAGTATCTGATCATTCTGTTTGAGGCAGATGAAAAAAGAATTCCAAATATCATGGAACGTATTTTCGGTCAATATCGTGAGCAGTGTGGAAAGAAAAATCTGCTTCCTAATTATGATTATATGTCAATGACAGAAAAATAGTACAGAGCCTGAATTATTGAAACATTACGGAGTAATTTTCTATAAAAAAGCGCGGTCGTAATAAATGCGACTGCGCTTTTTGAGGTTAAAGAATGATTTTAATTAATGGCATATTCTGATTAAAGAACATCTTCTCTGCGGATATATCCAGGATGTCCTTCTTCTGCGATGATCTCATTGCCGTGGATGACCTTGGCCCATTTATCCATTACCTGATTTTCAAGATGAGCATTCTCGCCGACAACAGTATGAGACAATACAACGCTGTTTTTAATGACAGCACCGGCTTTGATCTGGCATCCACGTCCGATAACGGAGTTTTCGACTGTTCCTTCGATCAGACAGCCATTGGAGATAACAGAATTCTTGACAGATGCACCTTCCAGATACTGAGTCGGGCAGGAATCGTTGGTTTTGGTATAAATTGGCCATTCCGGATTGAACAGTCCTTCTGCAGTTTTGATGTCGATCAGAGAGATATTTGCGTTGTAATAACTGTTAAAGTCAGTAATGGATGCAAAATATCCTCTGTGTGAAACACCGCGGATATCGAGATCCGCAGAAGATTCATTGACAATCTGAGGCAGAGTGTACATCGAAGAAATTTTCCGGGCTTTTTTGATCAGTTCAATGAAAAGCTCTTTACTCATAACATATGTATCCATGAAGATGTTGCGTTTCTGGGCACTTCCACGGTTTTTTTCGATGGATTCAACACCTTTCTGTTTGTTCAGATTCAGAATATCACAGTTCAGGAATTTTTCTCTTGCATTGTCCACAGAATGATACAGGAGTGTGATATCAGCACCGGAATCAATATGTGTCTGAAGAAGTTCCCTGTAATCTTCTGCATATACCATGTAAGATGGCGCGATGATCACATATGGCTCATGCATTCTTTCAATGAATTCAATATTTTCATAAAATGATGCGATATCTGTATTGTATACATCATTTTCGGAACTGTTCTGAGCGAACATAAGCTGCAGCTTGCCACGTTTGGAGTTGATGTTGTAATGACGTCCGGTTCCGAGATGTTCTGCCAGAGAACGTGGCTTGGTTCTTACATATACCTGGATGCGGTCGATACCGCTGTTGCTCATATTTGAAATAGGAAAGTCAATGACACGATATCTTCCAAGGAAGGAAAAAGCACCGATTGGACGATACTGCTGAAGTCCTTCTACTTTGATATGGGTTCCGGAAGATGTGACAATTCCAAATGCTCTTGCCATATTATTCTACCCCCTTTACACGTTTGGACACGAGTTCGATATTTTCACTGTCTGCACTGCCTACAACAGCATCCTGGCCAATCTTGACATTATCAGCAACAAGTGCACGCTGAACAACTGCGCCGGCGGCAACTTCTACGCCTGGCATCAGTACACTGTCAATGATCTTGGCACCCTCGCCGACTTTGCATCCGGTGAACAGTACGGAATGCTTAACTTCACCTTCGACAACACAGCCCTGTGTGATAAATGCTTTATCGATTTTGGCATTTGGTCCTATGTACTGAGGAAGAGCAGGTGTGTCTTCCGTGTAGATCTTCCATGTTGGATCGTTCAGATTCAGCTCATTTCTGGAATCAATGAGGTCCATATTTGCTTCCCAGAGAGAGTCGATGGTTCCGACATCTTTCCAGTAACCTTTGAATTTATATGCGGCAAGTGTTTTATTGTCGTTAAGGAGACACGGGATAACATCCTTACCAAAGTCATGGTGGGAATCAGGATTCTTCATATCTGCAAGAAGGATCTTGCGGAGAAGCTTCCAGTTGAAAATATAAATACCCATAGAAGCAAGGTTGCTCTTCGGATGCTCTGGTTTTTCTTCGAATTCAACGATGCGGCCGTTGCCATCTGTGTTCATGATACCGAAACGGCTTGCTTCTTTCATCGGTACTTCAATGACTGCGATCGTTGCATCAGCATTCATTTCCTTATGGTAATCCAGCATTTTGTCGTAATTCATTTTATAAATATGGTCGCCGGAAAGAACTAAAAGATATTCCGGAGAATATTTATCGATAAAATCGATATTCTGAGAAATCGCGTCAGCAGTACCTCTGTAAACGTCAAGATCTGCATCAGCTTTTTCACGTGGTGGAAGAACAAAGACTCCACTTTCTCTGGCATCAAGTCCCCAGCGTCCGCCAGCTGCTACATAACTATTCAGAAGAACGGATTCGTACTGAGTCAGTACACCGACAATGTCCACACCGCTGTTAGCGCAGTTGCTAAGCGGGAAATCAACAATGCGGTATTTTCCACCATAAGAAACTGCCGGCTTGGCTACTTTGTTGGTGAGTTCATGAAGACGGCTTCCACGTCCGCCAGCCAGGATCATCGCTAACATGTTGTTTTGTTTCATAGTGAACCCTCACTTTCCTTTTAGATTGCTTATATGAATCTATTATACATTTTTTACAAAAACATTTCTACATTTTTGAGCAAAAAAGTGTGGCTTGATTGATATTTTTTTTTGATGATTGTTAAGTGTGTATTAAATTGATGGAAAAATTTCGACAAAAACATAAAAAAGTAACAAAAACAGAGGAGCGGACGAGAAATGCTGTATACAAGGCTGGAAAGGAGCCGACAATCACTGGACGAAAAGTATGTTTTACGTTATAATAACAAGGTTAAAGGGAAAAATAAAAGTGCTATTTGACGGATGAGAGGGATATAGTGAACAGACGAGAGGATTTTAAACGTTTTATAGTATTTTGTCTGGCAAGTCTTGTTGTGATTGCACAGACAGCTGTTTTTGCATATATCTGGTATGACTATTACAGAGGACTTATTTTTGAACCTTTCTGGAGAAAAGGTAACTGGGTTCTGATCGCGATCTACGGATTGATCAATGTTTTGTTTTCCAGACTTTATGGAGGACTGAAGGTAGGATATCTAAAGCGCATAGATGTGTTTTATTCTCTGACACTGGCTACGATCTGTACAAATATCGTGACATATTTTCAGATCACGTTGATCAACCGATGGTTCCTGAGACCATGGCCAATGATAGAGATGACACTGATTCAGTTTGTGATCATCCTTGTATGGATATGGGGTTCCAGATATATTTATTCAAAATTATATCAGGCGAGGAAACTTCTGGTGATTTATGGAGACCGTGATCCTGGTGATCTGATCAGTAAAATGAATTCCAGACGTGATAAATATGATATCAGCGGAAAAGTTCATATCAGTGTGGGTGAGAAAGAAATTTACCGGATGATGAAGGAATATGACGGAGTGATCATATGGGATCTTCCGGCAAATATCCGTAACCGTTATCTGAAACATTGTTTTGCACATTCTATCCGGTGCTATCTCAGTCCGAAGATTTCTGATGTGATCCTGATGGGAAGCGAACGCATTCATTTGTTTGACACACCGCTTCTTGTTGCGAAGAACATGGGACTTTCTATTGAGCAGCGTGCAGCAAAACGGCTGTTGGATATTATTGTTTCGGGTATTGGAATCATAGTTGCATCTCCACTGATGCTGATCATTGCATTGTGTGTGAAGTTTTATGACAGAGGTCCGGTCTTATATCGACAGGAAAGACTTACGGAGGGCGGAAGACCATTTAAGATCTGTAAGTTCCGTAGTATGTGCGTAGATTCCGAGAAGAACGGTGCAAGACTTGCATCCAAACATGACAGCAGGATCACCCCGGTAGGAAGAGTACTCCGCAATCTGCATCTGGATGAACTGCCTCAGTTATTTAATGTATTTATGGGGGATATGTCTCTGGTTGGACCGAGACCGGAAAGACAGACGCTTGTCCGCGAATACTGCAAGGAAATTCCAGAGTTTTATTATCGCCTGAAGGTTAAGGCAGGACTTACCGGTTATGCGCAGGTATATGGTAAATACAACACCACACCTTATGATAAACTGAAGCTGGACCTGTTCTATATTGAGAATTACTCTTTTGTACTTGACCTGAAACTGCTTATGATGACAGTGAAGATATTCTTCCAGAAAGAAGTTTCTGAAGGAGTAAATGATAATCAGACAAATGCACTGAAGGATTCAGTGGATCCGGTAAAAGAACTTTCTGAGAAAGAACCGGTGGATCCGGAAGAAAAAGAATAAGCCACGGGGGTTTACCCCGTGACTTTTTTTCAGCTTTTTTCCATAAAAGCTACATATTCATCAAGGACTTCGTCCGGATCACCGATTCGCTTGATCTGTCCTTCGTGCATCCACATAACAGTATCGCAAAGCTGTTTCAGAGTTTCGATACTATGGGAGACGATAACTACGGTACGATCTTTGTTGGAGATCAGGCTCTTCATCTTTTCATAACTCTTCTTTTTGAATTTCTGGTCGCCGACACTCAATACTTCGTCGATCAGCATAATGTCTGTTTCAAGAATAGCTGTGATGGAAAAAGCCAGTTTGGAATACATACCGCTGGAATAAGTTCTGACTGGCATATCAATGAACTCGCCGATTTCAGCAAAATCAATGATTTCCTGTTCTTTGGCTTTGACCTGTTCTTCAGTAAAACCAAGAAGCATACCGGAAAGAGTGATATTTTCACGGCCGGTCATCTCACGGATGAAACCGACACCGATGGACAGGAGTGAAATACTGTGTCCGTTCAGGTCAATAGAACCACTGTCCGGAGAAAAGATACCAGCCAGTGCGTTCAGTGTGGTGGATTTTCCACTTCCGTTCTTACCGATGATACCAAGGATCTCGCCTTCGCGAACGTAGAAGGAAATTCCTTTTACTGCAACAAAACGGTCAGGTTTCTGACGTTTCAGATGAAGCAGAGTTTTCTTAATAGAAGTTTTTTTCAGATTCTGGTAGCTGATAACCAGATCTTTGACTTCGATTGCATGCTTTTCTTCCATATTAAATCACCTTTACATAGCTGTTTTCGCTCTTATAGATTTTGCGGATACCAAGGGCACAGAGTACCAGCCCGATCAGGAACCACAGAAGCAGAAGCTTACGATGAGGTGCCTGTCCGTAGATTACGCACTGACGCATGGATGTGATCAGAAATGCGATCGGGTTTCCCTTGCCGATGTAGTTGTTGTATGGTGCCGGCAGACGACTCATGATGTTCCAGAATACACCGGTCAGGTAGAATACAAGGCGAAGTGCGATACGCAGAACATTGCCAAGGTCTTCTACAAATACACCATAATGAAGCAGAAAACAACTGATACCAAAAACTACAGTAACCAGTGTGATTAGAATTGGAATCACATACAGGATATTCAGAGTCAGCGGAACGCGCCATATAGCAAGCATAGCAACGATGATCAGCAGAGAAATGCACATCTTGAAGCCGTTGACACATATTCTGATAACCAGAAGGATGAATTTTGGTATATATACTTTGGATACGATTGGTTTGTTGTTCTTGATGATCTTGACACTCTGCAACAGACACTTGTTAAAAAAGTCCCAGAGAGTGATGCCGACAAAAACGAAGATCGCAAAGTACTGTTCTTTAGACTTAAATACATATCCGAACATGAATACATAGATCAACATGAAGCACAGAGGATCCAGTACCCACCAGAGCCAGTTCAGATAGGAATTGGCTACTTCAGCTTTCAACTGGGCTTTAGAAGAGTAAATGGCATACTTCCAGTACTTCTTCATGTCATCCCTAAATCGTTTAAACATAAAATCCGCTCCTATATTTTCTTTATTAAATTATAGAACCCCCAGTAATCTGAGGGCTGTGACCTTACTTATCATACACTACCAAAGGTTTGTTGACAAGAGAAATCTATTGTTCTTTCTTTATTATTTTGCAAGAAAGCTTGTATTTTGCAGGAAAAAGCTTGACTTATATAGTATGGTTGTGCTAAACTAGACGAGCGACATGGAAGTTAGGTCTTTTTTTTATGCCCGAAAAAGGCAAAAAGGCCCACGCAAATGAAAACACTGGAGGTGGAAGTTGTGCGCGTTAAGATTACATTGGCATGTACGGAGTGCAAGCAGCGTAACTACAATATGACCAAGGAGAAAAAGAATCATCCTGAGCGTCTTGAAACAAAGAAATATTGTAAGTTCTGCCGTACCCATACTCTGCACAAGGAAACAAAATAATCACAAACGATTGTGAGGTTAGACTATGCAAGAGAAAGAAAAATCTGCTGGCAAAGGTCAGAAGAGAAATTGGTTTCAGGGACTTCAATCGGAATTCAAAAAGATTGTCTGGGTTGACAAGGCTACACTTGTAAAACAGACTATAGCAGTTACAATTATTACAGTTGTACTTGCTGTGATCATCAGTGTATTTGACTCAGCTATTCTGGAAGGAATAAATCTTTTAGTGAAATAAGGATAACGGTGATTGTATGTCAGAAGCGAAATGGTATGTTGTTCATACTTATTCAGGGTATGAAAACAAAGTAAAAGCCAACATTGAAAAAACAATCGAAAACAGACACCTGGAAGACCAGATTCTGGAGGTTCGCGTTCCGCTGCAGGAAGTTGTGGAAATGCGTAACGGTGCTGCCAAGCAGGTCCAGAAAAAGATGTTTCCTGGTTATGTGCTTCTCAACATGGTCATGAATGATGATACCTGGTATGTTGTCCGCAACACCAGAGGTGTTACCGGATTCGTAGGACCGGGATCCAAACCGGTTCCGCTTACGGAAGAAGAAATGCTCCCGTTAGGAATCAAGAATGATGACATTCAGGTAGACTTTGCAGAGGGTGATATGGTTGTTGTAACAGCTGGAGCATGGAAAGATACTGCAGGTGTTATTACTGCAATCAGCACTCAGAAGCAGACGGTTACTATCAATGTTGAATTGTTTGGCCGCGAAACGCCGGTAGAAATAAGTTTCGCAGATATTAAGAAGGCGTAACACATTCAAGTGGGAGGGAAGAACCCCCGCCAATACCACATAGGAGGTGCCGAAAAATGGCAAAAAAAGTAACAGGTTATATTAAATTACAGATTCCTGCTGGTAAAGCAACTCCAGCACCACCGGTTGGTCCGGCTCTTGGACAGCACGGTGTAAACATTGTACAGTTCACAAAAGAGTTTAATGCAAGAACAGCAGATCAGGGAGATCTTATCATTCCTGTAGTTATCACTGTTTATGCAGACAGAAGTTTCAGCTTCATAACCAAAACTCCGCCGGCAGCTGTTCTTCTTAAGAAAGCAGCTAACATCAAATCAGGTTCCGGCGTACCGAACAAAACAAAGGTTGCAAAAGTAACAAAAGCTCAGATTCAGGAAATCGCTGAACTGAAAATGAAAGACCTGAATGCAGCATCCCTTGAAGCAGCTATGAGCATGATCTCTGGTACTGCTAGAAGTATGGGAATCGAAGTCGTAGACTGAGAAAAAATTAATTGAAGTGAGTGGGAGGGAAATTCCCGCAATTACCACAGGAGGTTATAGAAATGAAACGAGGAAAGAAATACGTGGAAGCTGCTAAAGCAGTAGACCGCGCAACATTATATGATACCGCTGAGGCTATCAGCCTTGTAAAGAAATCCGCAGTTGCTAAATTTGACGAAACTATCGAAGTTCACATCCGTACAGGCTGCGATGGACGTCATGCAGATCAGCAGATCCGTGGTGCAGTAGTTCTGCCTCATGGAACTGGTAAAAAAGTTCGTGTTCTTGTATTCGCAAAAGACGCTAAAGCTGAAGAAGCTAAAGCAGCTGGAGCTGATTACGTAGGAGCAGAAGATCTCATCCCGAGAATTCAGAACGAAGGATGGCTGGATTTCGACGTTGTTGTTGCTACACCAGACATGATGGGTGTTGTAGGACGTCTTGGTCGTGTACTTGGACCAAAAGGTCTTATGCCAAACCCGAAAGCTGGAACAGTAACTATGGACGTTACAAAAGCGATCAATGATATCAAAGCAGGTAAGATTGAATACCGTCTTGACAAAACCAATATCATCCATGTTCCGATCGGTAAAGCTTCCTTTACTGAGGAACAGTTAAGCGACAACTTCCAGACGCTGATTGAGGCGATCGTTAAAGCTAGACCAAGCACACTGAAAGGACAGTACATGAAGAGTATCGTTCTTACACCTACTATGGGACCTGGTGTGAAAGTTAACCCGGCTAAATTCGCCTAAATAAATGACAAAAAAGATACCCTTTTGAAGGGTGTCTTTTTTTTATGTTTCCGAAATTTTTTCTTTAATATACTTTTTTATATTTGGCAAATGGGAAAAAATCCGAGGGGGAACTCGCTCATAGTTGCATGGCCGGGTACTGCCCGGGGCCCCGCTATTTGGCAAATGGGAAAAAAATCCGAGGGGGAACTCGCTCACAGTTGCGAAGGCCGCTGTTCCCCCTCGGACTCCCCCTTGTCGGCCACGCTGAAAACATGTGAGTGAGTTGTGGTGATGATCATATGAAATTTAAGGTTGAGTTTGTGTAGGGGGGGAGGTAGGCCGGAGGCGTGTTTCCACAAGGGCTGGTGAGTGAGTTTGTGGAGTATGTTGGAGGCGGGGAGGGTGTATCCGGGAGGGGGAAGCCTGAAGAGGTTCGTGAAAGTACTTAGGCTCTGGGATTTTGTGTTGAGCATAAAAATGGCACTGTTTGAGCGAAGCGAGTTTGACATTTTTATGATCGCTTTTAGCAAAATATCAGAGTCTTAGTACTTTAGAACCGATGAATTTTCCCACTCCGGATACACCCTCCCCCGCCCTTGCATCTCCAATCATACCCATCACAGGGTTCCCTTTTTTTCTTAAGAAAACATTAAAGTTTTTTACAGGATTCTGTGGTAATATGATACAATAATAAGAAACTTCAATAGAAAAGAAGGGGCGGTATGGCTGATAAGAAACGTAGAAATACTTCAAATACAGGAAATAAAAGAAACAGCGGTCGAAGAAAAAAGAAGGGCAGGCTCAAGGGTCTGATCGCTGCAGAACTGATCGTAGTTGTCGTTCTTGTAATGATCGTGGGGCATAATCTGGGACTGGGAACAGGAATCACCAACTTCGTAAACAGTATCCGTAAACCTGCAGTCGAGGAACTGGATATTACGGGAATCAACAGCCCTTATGCGGTGCTCATGAATGCAAAGAGTGGCAAAGTCATCGGTGATATTAATGGTGAAGAACAGATGTATCCGGCTTCTATGACAAAGATCATGACTACAATCCTTGCGATTGAAAATCTCAAGGATCTGAATCAGGAGATTACGATTACAAACGATATGGTAGCGGATCTTTATGTGCAGGATGCAATGCAGGCTGGATTTCAGCCGAATGAGACAGTGAAGGCAATTGATCTTCTCTACGGAGTCATGCTTCCGTCCGGCGCAGAGTGCTGCGTAGCGTTGGCAGACACCGTTGCGGGTTCGGTGAGTGATTTTGTAACTCTTATGAATGAAAAAGCAGAGAAGCTTGGAATGACAGGTACTCATTTCAGTTCCATTTCAGGACTGCACAGGGAAGATCATTACAGCACAGCAAAAGACATTGCACTGTTGCTTCGTTATGCGATAAAAAATGACACTTTCCGTGAGATCATTGAAAGTCCATATCATTCTACATCAGGAACAAATATTCATCCGGATGGAATCACATTTTACAGTACGATGTTTAAGAATTTGTCGGATACTTCTGTGATCGATGGAGAGATCAAAGGAGGCAAGACCGGGTACACGAGTCAGGCAGGTCATTGCCTCGCAAGTTTTGCAGAAATTGATGGAGTAGAATACATTCTTGTAACAGCTGGTGCACCGGGCACAGGTAATCCGCATATTGATGATGCAGTAAAATTGTATAACCGGCTGGGTGAGTCATCCTCTGTATTGTATGGAAGATAATGTGCGGCAGGAGATACGAAGTTTTGGACGAAATTAAGAAAGTTTCTGAAACAGTTCAAGTGCAAGTTCTTTGAATTCTTTTTCTACAGAACTGAAAGTGCGCTCAGACAGGTCAGGAGTAGAAGACAGGGGGATGATCTCCCTGTCTTTTTCACCTTTCATAAGAGTTTTTAATTCCAGCTCCAGGATTTCATTATCAATCTGTTTCCATTTTTGATTCTCTTCATCAGTTAGATCATCAAGATGAAATTTTTCCCAGATCGCATCCATGATCATAGATTCGATTTCCAGGTAGTTCTGCAGATGGACTTTAACCGGGCGGATGACATCGGAAATGTAACATTCACTTGCATCGTGCAGAAGACAGGCAAGAGCCATTCGGTCCGACCATCCACGCGCCAGAGCTTCATGAGCACAGTTAATGGAATGCTGTCCTACAGAATAAAACCACCGGATCTGCCCGCCACCGCGGCAGACAAGACTTAAAGCATGCGCAATATCTTCCAGATAAACATCTTCCGGGGCGATCTTCATGGGATCAAATTTTCGCCCACTGTATGTATTCATTACGCTCATAAATGACACTTCCTTTTTATTGTTTGAGAGACTGTTTCAGATATATATATTTAGTATACGCACTTTTTCTATAATATGAAAGAACATTTGGGAAAATGTTTGGTATTGCAACAGACTTTCAATCATTTGTTAGTGACAGACAGAAAAATCCCCTTGAAACATTGATATCTCCAGGGTACGGACAGCATATCATGTTTCAAAGGGGATTTTGATGTTCATTTGTTATTTGCCAAATGATAAATGAAAAGATGTAGTTTCAGAATAAAGTTTCTTCGTTTTCATCAAACAGTTTGTCGTTGATCTCAAAAAGATCAAGTTTGTGCAGAAGTCCGTAATATATAATTGCATCACGTTTCAGCTTGGGATATAATTGGGCTTTTCCGCAACGTTTCAATAATTCCTGAGTTTCTTCTACGCTTGCATCCAGACCGTAACACAGACACAGCAGACGGTTTCGGGAAGGATTTCGGCGACCGGCAAAAATCTGGTGCAGATAGATTTCGCTCATGCCTGACTGTTTGGCGAGAGCCGCTTTTGAGATATTTTTCTTTTCAAACAGATGGTTTAATAATTCTGCCACATTTTTATTTACAAACTGTTCCTGGTTTTGTGACAGAAACTGAGTCAGATCTGGTGAATCCATAAGTTCCTGCTGTAAACCATCTGTATTTTTCTTTTTCATAATCCGCGCCTTTACTCATCGTTATTTTTGAACAATATATTGCTATTCGTGCTGCTTTACGAATAGTATCAATAGTAATACAAATATTCTATTTGTTATATTACTTGCTGAATAATTACTAATAAGTTATAATATTTTAAATAGTATACATAAATTAAAATACCTTAAATGAAAAACTAACTTCCACCTTTAGTCTGTTTTGCTCTACATTAGGAAC